>Ga0302234_10000473_pt1 | contig 30974 bp, 22 predicted proteins | sample II_Palsa_N3_2_FD_193576 | JGI IMG/M metagenome (GOLD analysis project Ga0302234, IMG submission 193576) | Peat permafrost microbial communities from Stordalen Mire near Abisko, Sweden - II_Palsa_N3_2 | ecosystem: Environmental > Terrestrial > Soil > Palsa > Peat permafrost | place: Sweden... | reverse complement strand
CCTTGCCTTCGATCAGATGGGCAATCTTCTGGGTGATCACGCGCGTCTTGCCGCTGCCGGCGCCGGCAAGCACTAGACATGGGCCATCGAGATAGCGCACCGCTTCGGATTGCGCGGCGTTCATACCTGCTGCGGACATCGTTCGGACACTTTGAGATGCGTAAATCAGGCGGACGTTTCGGCTGCCGGACGTACGCGTTGGTGAGCAAGATGGTGAGCAAAATTGCGCCAATCCCACGCAGGCGCAATTTCGAGAGCGCGATGTTAACACGGACGAAACCATCTTTCGAAAGCGATGGTTCTGGCCCTTTCCCGAGCGCAGATCAAAACGCCTGGCGAAGTTTCAACCCCAAACCGCCCCCTCGGCCCATGCCACAATACTGGCATCGCCAACCAACAGGATGCCCGCATGACAGCACTTCTAAAAGTAGGCCTGATGGGCTATGGCTTCGCCGGCGAAACGTTTCACGCGCCCGTAATAGAACATTGCGGCCGCGCGACGGTGTCCGCCATTGCCACTGGCAAACCCGAGCGGGCGCAGGCTGATTATCCGAACGCGACGGTCGTCGAAGATTTCGATGCACTGCTCGCCCTCGATGAACTTGATTGCATCGTCATAGCAACGCCCAACGACACCCATTTCGATCTCGCCAGGAAAGCCCTGGAAGCGGGCCGGAACGTGGTGGTCGACAAGCCAGTCACTTTGTCCGGCGCTGATGCAAAAACCCTCACCGAACTGGCCAAAACACGAGGCCTGCTGTTCGCGCCGTTCCACAACCGTCGCTGGGATGGCGATTTCATGACGGTGCGCGCGTTGATCGAAAGCGGCCGGCTTGGGCGCGTGACGCACTACGAATCGCATTTCGATCGCTTTCGGCCGAAAGTGCCGCAACGCTGGCGCGAAGAAGCGTCGCGTGGCGGCGGCTTGTTGTTCGATCTCGGGCCGCATCTCATCGATCAGGCGTTGACGCTGTTCGGTCGGCCACAGACCATTTTCGCCAGCGTACAGGCGCACCGCGATCACGCGAGCGCGCCGGATTACGTTCATCTGCTGCTGGGCTACGAAGACAAGGAGATCGTGCTGCACGCCACCGCGCTGGCCGCACTCGAACCACCGCGCTTCGCCATTCATGGCACACGCGGCAGTTATGTGAAAACGGGGCTCGATGTACAGGAAGACCAGCTCAAAGCCGGTTTGCGTCCGGGGAACCCCAACTTCGGCCACAATCCGCCCGGTCTGCTTCGCGAAGTCGATGGCGACCACGACTTGCGCCAGGAATTCGCCACCCGCGACGGTGCTTACGCGGAGTTTTATCGAGCGCTGGCGGCGTCGGTGCTCGAGGGCAAGCCGTTCCCGGTCACGTCACAAGATGCCGTCGATGTCATGACCATCATCGACATCGCCATTCGCAGCAATGCCGAAGGGCGTCGGCTGGATTTCGCGCCGTTGTAATAACAAACGGCCCACGCAAGACTTTCAAACACACAGCGTTACATTTCAACACGGTGCCGGCGTCAGCCGGCATCGTGCGTGGGCCGTTCTTCTCCAGTCGTCTTATCTCAAAAACCTTACAAACCGAACGAGGAGAATTTCAATGCTGACGCTTAAAGCAGGTTTTGCCCGCGCGCTGATTGGCGTGGCGCTCGCGGGATCGCTGGCAGCGTGTGTCGTCCAGCCGACGCGCCAGGTCGATGTCGTCCAGGAAGCACCCGCGCGTCCCGATCCGCATATGGAAGCAGTGCATAGGATGGATCAGGTCAACGGGCGAATCAACTCGCTTTGGCATCACGTCGATCAGCGCGTGAGTCAGGGCTTCTACCCGCCGCCACAAGGCGATGCGTTCCATCATCGGCTGGATGTAGTGCGTCAGGAAGCGCGTGACATGGCTTCGCAGCACGGCGGCGGTCTGTCGGGTGAAGAACAGCACACGCTGAACGGCGAGCTGGACGGTTTGCAGCGCGCGATTCAGTAAGCACTTTTATGCGCCGAACGACTCGCCCGTCGTTCGGCTCAGCCTGCTCTCATTCTTACTAAATCCCCGCGCTGAGCTGAAAACCCAACACCATCTCCGCTACTTCCACGACCTCCTCCAGCGCAGCCTCGCCAGCCTCGACCGAAGGTTCCAGCAGCAGGTCATCGGCATAACCCATGGCCAGCGCGAAGATTTGCCGGGCAGCACGTTCCGGCGATGCACAGCGGAACACCTTCGCCTCCACGCCCTCTTCGATAATTCCCCGAAGCAAACCTTGCCAGCGACCGATCTCGCTTAAATAAGCCCGCGCGAGTTCTGCGTCGTGCATGGCCTCGTCCCAGGCATCCAGCCACAGCCCCCAACCGTCATCCTTGCTTGCTGGCAAGCAGTCGCGGATAAAACCGAGCAACGCTTCGACCGGCGGTTTATCGGCCAGACGCGCACCGGCTTCTTCGAGTTGCTCGTCGGCAAAGTGCACGAACGCCTCGCGGCGCAACTCATTCCAGTCGCCGAAGTAGTGATAGATGTGACTACGCGACAACCCGGCGTGCTCGGCGAGATCGCGCGTGGAAACGTCGGCGAAGCCTTTCTGGCGAAACAATTCAAGGGCGGCCGCAATGATCTGACCTTTGCGTTCGGGGGACGACCGCGACATGTTCGATTCCTTTTTCAAGCGTGAACGGATGGGTTGAACTTGCACTTTGAGCGACTGCTCAATTATAATTTGAGCGGTCGCTCAAATTATAGCGCCGATTTTACCCAAGGTACGGTCATGTCATTCGTCACACCCGAAATCCGGATGGTTGAAAGCGAAAAGCCCGCTCAGCGGTCCGCCACGTCCACGCTCAAAGCCATTGCCCGGGCCTATCCGGGCAAGCTGTTTTGCACTTTGTCGCTCGTCGCGCTGGAGAACGCGCTGTTGCTCGCGTATCCGCTGTTCGCCGGATTCGCCGTCGATTCGATCATTCGCGGCGACGCCCGCAACGCGTTGTTCTACGCGGTAATCGTATTGGCGTTCTGGGCGGTCGGCGCCGCGCGCCGGGCCGTGGATACACGCACTTTCACGCGGATTTACGCCGACCTGGCGGTGCCGGTGATCCTTAATCAGCGGCTGCAGAACCAAAGTACGTCGACGGCTGCGGCGCGCGTGGTATTGGCCCGGGAGTTTGTCGATTTCTTCGAAAAACATGTGCCGACGATGGTCACCGCGTTGGTATCCATAGTCGGCGCCGTGGCGATGTTATTGGTGATCGAGCCGTGGATCGGCATCGCCAGCCTAGGCGGGTTGCTGCTGTGCATGGCCTTGTTGCCACGCTTCGCACGGCGCAACCAGGGCTTGCATCAGCGTCTGAATGACCGGCTGGAGAAGGAAATCGGCCTGGTCGCGAAGGTTGGAACGGTCACCTTGAAACGGCACTACCACGTCCTTTCCAAGCTCCGGATTCACCTCTCGAACCGTGAAGCCGCGGCGTTTCTCTTCGTCGGTTCCGTGGCGGCGGTGCTGTTTGTCATCGCTATCAGCCAGTTGGCGTTGGCGCCGGCGGTCAAGGCCGGGCACGTCTATGCCGTGATGACGTATCTCTGGACCTTTGTCAGCAGCCTCGACGAAGCGCCGTCGATGGTCGATCAACTCGCGCGCTTGCGCGACATCGGCAGGCGCGTGGATCCAGGGCTCAGGAAGGATTAAGAGCCGCTGCGCCCGCCCTCGCCGTTTGACAAGCTGAATTCGGTCGCGTAAATTCGCCGCACGCGTCGGGAGAGAGCGCTGGCTTTGGCTGTTCGTATCGAGAACGGCTTAAAACAAAGCAAGCGCCGCCGAAGGGGCACACCCACAAACTCTCAGGCAAAAGGACCGGCCGCGTCGAAGTTCCGTTCAAGCAGTGCGCCTTTTACCGGGCGCCGGTGGACGGAAAGTCGAACTCTGGAGAGCGGCATCGGCTGATCAGGAAGCACCAGCCAGATGCCCACCGAAGGGGCGCGCGTTGAACGTCGAATCATCGGCGCACAGCGTGCAATCTCTCAGGTACCGAGGACAGAGGGGTCATGTACCGAATCGCTACGCGGTTTGGGCTTTATACGTTGCATTGGTTTTATCCATGCAACCCAAAAGCTCAAAACCCCGAGCGGGTTCGACGCATGGCCTTTTTTTGTTTTCGCGCACGCCCGAGGCCCGCTCCATGTCTGATCTTCAACACACGCCCTTGCACGCCACTCACCTTGCGCTCAACGCACGCATGGTCGATTTCGGCGGCTGGGACATGCCCGTCAATTACGGTTCGCAGATCGACGAACACCACGCGGTGCGCACCGACGCGGGCATGTTCGACGTGTCTCACATGCGCGTCGTCGATTTCACCGGCGACAAAGCGCGCGAGTTCTTCAAGTACGCGATCGCCAACAACGTCGACAAACTCACCGTTCCCGGCAAGGCGCTCTATTCGTGCCTGCTGAACCCGGAAGGCGGCGTGATCGATGACCTGATCGTCTATTACTTCGCCGATGACAACTACCGCGTCGTAGTGAACGCCGGGACGGCTGAGAAAGACATCGCGTGGTTCGGCCATCTGAATGCCGAAGGTGGTTTTGGACTGACCATCACGCCGCGTCGCGATTTCGCGATCGTCGCCGTGCAAGGCCCGAACGCACGCGAAAAAGTCTGGCAAGTGCTGCCGGAAACGCGCGACGCCACCACAGAACTCAAACCCTTCAACGCCGTGCAATTCCCGGCCAGCTCGTTCGGCGACGTGATGCTCGCGCGCACCGGTTACACGGGCGAAGACGGTTTCGAAATCGTGGTTCCGGCGACGCAAGTGGCAGCGTTCTGGAACGCGCTGATCGCGCAGGGCGTTAAACCCGCTGGCCTCGGCGCACGCGACACACTGCGTCTGGAAGCCGGGATGAATCTGTACGGCCAGGACATGGATGACACGGTGTCGCCGCTTGACGCCGGCCTCGCCTGGACCGTCGACCTCACCAATCCGGATCGCGCATTCGTCGGACGTGCCGCACTGGAAGCGAATGGATCGAAGGCGCGCTTTGTCGGCTTGATTCTGCAGAAGGAAAACGGCCGCGCCGGTGGCGTGCTTCGTGCTCACCAAAAAGTCGTCACAGCCGACGGCGAGGGCGAGATCACGAGCGGCACTTTCTCGCCATCGATGCAGGAATCCATCGCGTTCGCCCGGGTGCCGGCGAGCGTGAAACCGGGCGATAAAGTGCACGTCGTCATCCGCGACAAACAACTGCCGGCAAGCGTGGTAAAACTGCCTTTCGTGCGCAACGGCAAGGTTTTGGCGGCGCTTTAAACAGCCCTCAATTGCCTGTTGAAACAGCCACGCACGTCCCACCCTCAAAGATAACTGGAGCATCCGCATGAGCATCCCGGCCGACCTCAAATACACCGAATCGCACGAATGGGTGCGCACCGAATCCGACGGCACGCTGACCATCGGTATTACGGATCACGCGCAGGAAGCACTGGGCGATGTCGTGTTCATCGAATTGCCGCCGGTAGGTAAGACGGTTGCCGCTGGCGACGCCATCGCGGTGATTGAATCGGTGAAGGCAGCATCCGATATCTACGCCCCTGTGTCCGGCGAAATCGTCGGCGCGAACGATGCGTTGACCAGCACGCCTGACCAGATCAACGGCACGCCGTACGAAAGCTGGCTCTTCAAGATCAAGCCCGCCGCCGATGCCAAGACGGATCGGTTGATCGATGCCGGTGCATACGGCACCGCAATCGGCGAGTAAGCAGGCGAGTAAATCTATCAACGACCGTGCGGCGCGCTTTCCATAAAAAGCCGCCGCACCTGCAGGAATTCTCATGAAGCTCGAACACCCGGACCGTCTGATGAACCGCTCATCCTTGTCCCTCGCCGCGCTCGAATGCCACGATGCGTTCGCCCAGCGGCACATTGGCCCGGATGCGGCCGACCAGCACGCCATGCTCGACGCGCTCGGTTTCGCGTCGCGCGCGGCGTTCATCGACGCGGTGATTCCCGAAGCTATCCGGCGCAAGGAAACGCTGCCGCTCGGCGCGTTCACGCAGCCGAAAAGCGAAGCGGAAGCGCTGGCATCGTTGAGGAAGCTGGCGGATCAGAACCTGGTGTTCAGAAACTACATTGGGCAGGGTTATTACGGCACGCACACCCCGGCCGTGATCCTGCGCAACGTGCTTGAAAACCCGGCGTGGTACACGGCTTACACGCCGTATCAGCCGGAGATTTCGCAAGGCCGCCTGGAAGCGTTGCTCAATTTCCAGCAGATGATCATCGATCTGACCGGTCTCGCGATTTCGAACGCATCATTGCTCGATGAAGCCACCGCTGCCGCCGAAGCCATGACGCTGCTGCAACGCGCGGGCAAACCGAAATCGAACCTGTTTTATATCGCCGACGACGTGCTGCCGCAGACCATCGAAGTCGTGCGGACGCGTGCAAAACCGGCGGGCATTGAGGTGAAAGTGGGTCCTGCCGCCGACGCCGCCACCGCCAACGCGTTCGGCGTGCTGCTGCAATACCCGGGCGCGAATGGCGATGTGCATGACTATCGCGCGTTGACTCAAGCTGTTCATGCCGCCGGTGGTTTCGTAATCGCCGCCGCCGATCTGCTCGCGCTCACGCTGCTCACGCCGCCGGGCGAATGGGGCGCGGATGTGGCTATCGGTAATACGCAGCGCTTTGGCGTGCCGGTTGGCTTCGGCGGCCCGCACGCGGCGTATATGGCCGTACGCGATGACTTCAAGCGGCAAATGCCGGGCCGTCTGGTTGGCGTGACTGTCGATGCTCAAGGCAAGCACGCGCTGCGTCTCGCGCTTCAAACGCGTGAACAACATATCCGCCGTGAGAAGGCGACATCGAATGTATGTACGGCGCAGGCATTGCTTGCGATCATGGCCAGCATGTACGCCGTGTATCACGGGCCGCAGGGTCTGAAGACCATCGCGTTGCGCGTGAATCGCGTCGCGTCGATCTTCGCCGCCGGCGTGCAAAAACTCGGCTACACGCTCGCGAACGAAACCTTCTTCGATACCGTCACTATCGTCAGCGGCGCGAATACCACGGCGCTGCATCAGGCGGCGTCCTCTGTGCATGTGAACCTGCGCCACATTGATGCAACGCGCGTAGGCGTTTCCGTCGATGAAACCACCACGCGCGATGATCTCCTGAAGCTCTTCGCGTTGTTCGCCGAAGTGGTGGGCAAGACGGAAACGTTCGATATCGACGCACTCGATGCCGACGCAAAAGTCTCCTTGCCGAAAGCCCTCGAACGTACGAGCGAATACCTCACGCATCCGGTGTTCAATCGTCATCACTCCGAGCATGAAATGCTGCGCTATCTGCGCAGTCTGGCGGATAAGGATCTCGCGCTCGACCGCACGATGATCCCCCTCGGTTCATGCACGATGAAGCTGAACGCAACGTCCGAAATGTTGCCCGTGACGTGGCCCGAATTCGCGCAGATCCATCCGTTCGCGCCGGCTGAGCAAACGGTGGGTTATCGCACGATGATCGACCAACTCGAGCAAATGCTGGTTGCGTGTACCGGTTACGCGGCTGTGTCGCTGCAACCGAACGCCGGCTCGCAAGGCGAATACGCCGGCTTGCTGATCATCCACGCGTATCACGAGTCGCGCGGCGAAGGGCATCGGAACATTTGTTTGATTCCGTCGTCGGCGCACGGGACGAACCCGGCATCGGCGCAAATGGCAGGCATGCAGGTCGTGGTCGTTGCGTGCGATGAACAAGGCAACGTCGATATCGCCGACTTGAAAGCGAAGGCCGAAAAGCACGCCGACAAACTCGCCGCGATCATGATCACGTATCCGTCCACGCACGGCGTGTTCGAAGCGAACGTGCGCGAAATCTGCGAGATCGTGCACGCGCATGGCGGTCAGGTTTATGTCGATGGCGCGAACATGAACGCGATGGTCGGCCTCACCGCGCCGGGCCAGTTCGGCGGCGATGTCTCGCACCTGAATCTCCACAAGACCTTCTGTATTCCGCACGGCGGCGGCGGACCGGGCGTGGGTCCGGTCGCGGTTGGCGCGCATCTCGCCAAGTTCCTGCCGAACCAGCATTCGACTGGCTACCAGCGCGATGCAGCCGGCATTGGCGCGGTATCGTCGGCGCCTTATGGCTCGGCCGCCATTCTGCCAATCTCGTGGATGTACATCGCGATGATGGGCGCGCAAGGGCTCACGAACGCCACCGAAAGCGCGATCCTCGCAGCAAACTATGTGGCGAAGCGACTCGCGCCGCATTACCCCGTGCTGTACAGCGGCGCGGGCGGTCTGGTCGCGCATGAATGCATTCTCGATCTGCGGCCGTTGAAAGAAACCAGCGGCATTTCGGTCGATGACGTGGCGAAGCGCCTGATCGATTACGGTTTTCATGCGCCGACCATGAGCTTTCCGGTGCCGGGGACGCTGATGGTCGAGCCGACGGAATCGGAATCGAAAGAGGAACTAGATCGGTTTATCGATGCAATGATCGCCATTCGCGATGAAATTCGCGCGGTGGAGGAAGGCAAATCAGATCGCGAAGACAATCCGCTGAAGAACGCGCCGCATACGGCAGCGGTGGTTGTCGCCGATGACTGGAGCCACGCCTACTCGCGTGAAACGGCGGCGTATCCGCTGACTTCGTTGATCGCGCGCAAGTACTGGCCGCCGGTCGGCCGCGCCGACAACGCTTACGGCGACCGCAATCTGTTCTGCTCGTGCATTCCGTTGTCCGAGTACGGGGAATAAAGGGCGCGTAAAGGCCAAATAAGCGGCGAATAAGCACGCGTTTAAACTGTCCGGCTTTCCTGAGAGCCGGACAGTTTTGCCGGAGTCACGCAACACCAGATACCATCTCACCCGAACCAAGCCAATCAGGGAGCTTTGCATGGCGCGACAGGTGCGAGTGGTGAGTAAAACATGGCGTATTCCGGCGATGATCGCGGCCCTTGCAGCAACGGCATTGACTACACAGAGCGCATTCGCCGCAATGAATTTTTGCGCCGCGCCCGCAATGCAGACCAGCGAGCGCACAAACGCCGATCCGGGCGTGAAAGCACTGGTGCAGATGGTCCAATCGCGGCTGACCGACCAGCCGAAAGCGCGGGCGACGCTTCATACAGAAGGCACGTTGCCGCATCAGGGTATTCGCGACGAAAGCGAAGAAGCGGAGAAGGATCTCGGATTGATGCGCGACGCGGCGCTTGCGTGGCGCGCGACCGGCAACGAAGCGTATTTGCGTCTCGTCGACCGGTTTTTATTCGCGTGGGTCACAACGTATCAGCCGAGTTTCAATCCTATCGATGAAACGAATTTCGAATCGCTGATCCTCGCCTACGACCTGACCGCGAGCGCATTGCCGGTAAAAACGCGGAATGCGTCGAGCGCGTTCATCTCGAAGATGGTGACGGGATATATCGCGGATATCGATAAGCAGAAACGGCCGCTGACCGGTACGTATCGAAACAACTGGCAGAGTCATCGGATCAAGTTGATCGCGATGGGCGCGTTCACTATTGATGACCGCAAGCTGATTAACGCGGCGCAGCGTCTGTATGTGGAGCATATTGGAGACAACATTGCGCCGGACGGTTCGACCGTCGATTTCGCTGAACGCGACGCGCTGCATTACGTCACGTACGACCTGCAGCCGTTAGTCACGGCCGCGCTGGCCGCGCGCCGTCATAACCGCAACTGGCTGGGTGAGCGCGCGCAGTCGGGCGCGACCCTCGCCGCCGCGCTGAACTGGCTCACGCCGTATGCGCTCGGCACCCGCACGCACGAGGAATTTGTTCATTCGAGCGTGCCCTTCGATGCCACCCGCCGCGAGGCCGGCTTGCCCGGGTATTCGGGCACGTGGGATCCGAAACACGCGGCTGAATTGTTTCATCTATCGGCGCGGCTCGACGGGCGTTACACGCCTATTGCGCTGCGTTTGGCGCCCACGCCGCCGGCTTGGCTCGCGGTTTGTTTGCCGTTGCCGGCGCGCTGATTTTTTAGCACGACCTTTGCAGGAGCAGTCATGGCAGTCAGCGTTTTCGATCTTTTCAAAATCGGCATCGGTCCGTCGAGTTCGCATACGGTCGGGCCGATGCGCGCCGCCCTGATGTTCGTGCAAGGGCTCGAACGCGATGGTCTGCTGGACGCCACGGCTACGGTGAAATGCGAGTTGTACGGCTCGCTCGGCGCAACCGGCAAGGGTCACGGTACGGATCGGGGCGTGATGCTCGGTTTGATGGGCGACGCGCCGGACACCGTCGATGCCGGCACGATCAGCACGCGTCTCGAAACCGTGCGCGCGACGAAAAAGCTTTTGCTGCTGGGCCGGCATGAGATTCCGTTCGTGTTGAAGGAACACATTGCGTTTCTGCGGCAGGCACTGGCTGAACATCCGAACGGCATGAAACTCCATGCCTTCGATGCCAACGGCGTGTCATTGCGCGACTCGACCTATCTCTCGGTGGGCGGCGGTTTTGTGGTGACGGCGGGGGCATCGAATGTGAAGGTGCTGACCGCTATTGAACAGTTGCCGTACGCGTTCCAGTCCGGCGACGAATTACTTGCGCTGTGCCGCGAAACCGGCAAATCCGTAGCGCAATTGATGTGGGACAACGAGCGCGTGTGGCGTAGCGAAGACGAGATTCGTTCGGGCTTGCTGCGCATTTGGGACGTGATGCAGTCGTGCGTGAAGCGCGGTTGCGGAATCGATAACCCCGACGCCGATGGTTGCCTGCCCGGTCCTTTTCAGGTTAAACGACGGGCGCCGGTGTTGTATCGGGCGCTGGTCGACAAACCTGAGCAAGCGTTGCGCGATCCGCTTTCCATGATCGACTGGATCAATCTTTACGCCATTGCCGTGAATGAGGAGAACGCGGTGGGCGGGCGCGTGGTGACGGCGCCGACCAACGGCGCGGCCGGGATTATTCCGGCGGTGCTGCATTACTACGACCGGTTCATGCCGGGGTCGAATGCGCAGGGCGTGATCGACTTCATGCTGACGGCGGCGGCTATCGGGATTCTGTACAAGATGAACGCGTCGATATCCGGCGCTGAAGTCGGTTGTCAGGGTGAAGTCGGCGTCGCCTGTTCGATGGCGGCCGCGGGGCTCGCGGCGGTCATGGGCGGAACACCGACGCAGGTTGAGAACGCTGCCGAGATCGGAATGGAACATAACCTCGGGCTGACTTGTGATCCGGTCGGCGGGATGGTGCAGATTCCTTGCATCGAACGTAACGCGATGGGATCGATGAAAGCCGTGAATGCTGCGCGTATGGCAATGCGCGGCGATGGCAGTCATTACGTGTCGCTCGACTCCGTCATCAAGACGATGATGCAAACCGGCGCCGATATGAAGACCAAATACAAGGAAACGTCGCGGGGCGGGTTGGCGGTGAATATCGTCGAGTGTTGAGGTTGAGATAATCCCGACGGGAAGGCCCTTTAAAACATCGCTTCCAGGCCTTTACGGTCGACCAGATCAAGCAGCTTCAACGACGGCCCATTCGGGCGCTTCTGGCCCTGTTCCCATTTCTGCACTGTCGATGCGCTGGTGTTCAGGCATGCCGCGAACACCGCCTGACTCGCCTTGCTGCGCTGGCGCAGCCGCTTGATCTGCGCCGCGCTGTAATCCTTGATCGGCGGCAAGCACAGCGCATCGAACTCTCGCAGCGTCACCGTGTCCATCGTTCCAGCCTCGTGTAACCCTTGCGCCGTTTCGTGCAGCGCCTTCAACAGTTTGTCACTCATCGCGCTCTACCTCATGTAATTCGCCTGCATGCAGCGCCTGAGCCAGCGTGCGCGCGTCATAGCCCAACAACTGCGACCCGAGCAGCTTCAACGCCACCAGTCCCTTGTCGCTCACATTGGCCCGCTCGTTCTTGGCAAACCCGAACACGAAGAAGGCCCGCTCACCCACCCGAAACGCCAGCAGCGTGCGTAGTCCACTGCGCTTGCCCCGTCCGTCGATACCGACGCGCTTCTTGAACACGTGGCCGCCCAAATTTGCATCAATCAGACCCCGGCTCATTTCCTCGACAGCAGCTAGCAGCGCCGCATCGGCCACTCCCTCCTTATCGGCCCAGCGCGCAAACCATTTGGTCTTGAAAAACCCGCATACACCACCCTGTTCTTCTTCGTAAAGTATAGCACTCAGTGCTATATATGCATTTCGTCATTTAAGCCGGACCGGACCGATCGCATAGGTGATTTCTGCTATTGCTCGTTGGGACGCAACACGACCGCGGCCAGCGTTGCCGCATAGAGTTCCAGATATCCAGAATGAGCCGTCCGTCGTGATGCTCGGCCTGCCCCCTTTGCTTGATTTGACCGCTGCTCTATAAGGTATCGATTCGTGCATGACCGCGAAACCAGCCAATCGGCTAACGCAACACAGCCCACCACAGACGGCCAATCGGGTTTCAGCAGCGGCGCTCGCTTGATGTTCGCTTCCTGCTCTAAGCCACCACCCAGCAAAACCCCTCCCTAGCGCCAGCGCCCCGCGCAAGCGTAAGCTATGAAATCCAATGCCCATCGCCGTCCGCGCGAAACCTTCTGGGAGATTTCATCGCATGACATCTGCTGTCCCGTCCTCCAACGCCCTTCCGACCACCGGCGCACGCCTGGTCGTCGATGCACTCCTGACCCATGGCGTTGAACGCGTCTTCTGCGTTCCCGGCGAAAGCTTCCTCGCCATCCTCGATTCCCTCCACGATGAAACCAGCCGCATCCAGACCATCGTGTGCCGCCACGAAGCCGCAGCGGCAAACATGGCGGAAGCAATCGGCAAACTGACTGGGCGCCCCGGCGTGGCATTGGTTACCCGCGGCCCAGGCGCGACGCATGCATCGATCGGCGTCCACACGGCATTCCAGGATTCGACGCCGATGATCCTGCTGATCGGCCAGTGCGCACGCGAACACATGGACCGCGAGGCTTTCCAGGAAATCGACTATCGCCGCATGTTCGGGCAGATGGCGAAGTGGGTCGCGCAAATCGACGATCCGCGCCGAATTCCCGAATATCTGAGCCATGCATTCCATATCGCGACCTCTGGGCGGCCAGGTCCTGTCGTGCTCGCCTTGCCAGAAGACGTGCTCAGCGATGCATGCGAAGCCGTGCCGGGTGCGCCGCGTTATCAGCGCATCGCCGCCGCTCCCGCGCCCGCGCAGATCGCGCGTTTGAACGAGATGCTCGCGGCATCGAAGAAACCCTTTGTCATTGCTGGCGGCAGCGGCTGGACGCCCGAAGCCACGGCGGATTTCGCGCGCTTCGTAGAAGCTTGGCAGTTGCCAGTCGGCTGCGCCTTCCGCTTCCAGGACACGCTGGACAACAACCACCCGAACTATGCCGGCGATGTAGGCCTCGGGATCAATCCCGCCCTCGCCGCACGCATTCGCGAAGCCGACTTGCTCTTGGTGTTAGGCCCTCGAATGGGCGAATCGACGACCGGCGGTTACACGTTGCTCGATATCCCCAAGACGAAACAGACACTGATCCACGTGCACCAAGGCGCGGAAGAACTGGGGCGTGTGTATTCGGCGGATCTGCCGATTGTTTCAGGCATGCCGGAGATGGTGTCGGCGCTCGTAGCGCTGAAGCCGCCAGCAATCATTCCGTGGAGCGGCGCTATTGAAGCGGCGCATGACGCGTATCTCGCGTGGCGCAAGCCGCGACCCATGCTCGGCGATGTCCAGCTCGGCGAGATCATGGAGCAGCTCAGCGAGCATCTTCCCGCCGATGCCATCGTGACGAATGGTGCCGGGAATTATGCGACGTGGTTGCATCGGCACTATGCGTATCGGCATTTCCGCTCGCAGGTTGCGCCGACAAGCGGCGCGATGGGTTATGGCGTGCCCGCAGCGATCGCAGCGAAGTCGCTGTATCCGGACCGGGTAGTGGTGGCATTTGCGGGCGATGGATGTTTCATGATGTCGAGCCAGGAGTTGGCCACGGCGATGCAGTACAAACTCGCCGTGATTTTCGTGGTGGTGAACAACCAGCAATACGGCACGATCCGTATGCATCAGGAACGCCACTATCCGAACCGCGTGCACGGCACCGCGCTCACGAACCCCGACTTCCCGGTCTATGCGCGCTCGTTTGGAGCGCATGGAGAACTGGTGGAATCGACGGCGCAATTCATGCCCGCATTCGAGCGCGCGATGAAAACGGGATTGCCGTCGGTGATAGAAATAAGGATTCCGCAGGATGCGAGCACCCCGGCCGCAACCCTGGATCAAGTGAGGGAACAGGGCGAGAAGTTGCGGCAGAAGTAAGCCAACGAGCAAGTGAGTGCCGGCCACACACCGTGGCGGCCATGAACATTCGCAAACAAGCGGGTTTCACAAAGACCCGCGCAAAAGAGCCAGATCGAGGCTCAGGCAAAAAGCGAACAAAATCCAGGAGACGCAAGACCATGGCATCACAAGCATTTCTGCAGGCAAGGGACTTTCTGCTACGTCATCGCGACGACTACGCCACCGCGTACAAAGACTTCGCGTGGCCCGAACTGACGGAGTTCAACTGGGCGCTCGACTGGTTCGATGAATACGCACGAAGCAACCTTGCGCCGGCGCTTTGGGTGGTCGAGGAGAACGGAGACGAGACGAAGCTCTCGTTTGCGGAGTTATCGGCGAGATCGAATCAGTTGGCAAACTGGCTAAGGCAGCAAGGCGTCCAACGCGGCGACCGGATCTTGCTGATGCTGCCGAACCAGCCGGCACTTTGGGAAACCATGCTCGCCGCGATGAAACTCGGCGCCGTCACCATTCCGGCGACCATGTTGCTGACCCCGGCGGACATCGCCGACCGCATGACGCGTGGTGAAGTGAAGCACGTGATCGTGGCATCGAGTGAAACGGCGAAGTTCGATTCCATCGATAAAACCAAAACCCGCATCGCCGTCGCTATTCCGCAGAGCGCTGCGTTGCCCGAAGGCTGGCTGAACTTCGCCGATGCCTTCAACGAAAGCCCGTCGTTCGAGCCCGAAGGCAGGACCCTCGCGACCGATCCGCTGCTGCTGTATTTCACGAGCGGCACGACGAGCCGCCCGAAGCTCGTGCTGCACAGCCATCAGAGTTATCCGGTGGGACATTTATCGACCATGTACTGGATCGGCCTGAAACCCGGGGATGTCCACCTGAACATCAGCTCGCCCGGCTGGGCAAAACACGCGTGGAGTTGTGTCTTCGCCCCGTGGAACGCGGGCGCGACCGTGTTCATCCACAACACGTCGCGCTTCAGCGCGAAGGCCACGCTTGAGGCGCTCGTCAAGCACCCGATTACTACGCTGTGCGCGCCGCCGACCGTCTGGCGCATGATGATCCAGGAAGATTTATCGGCTTATAAGGTGCACTTGCGCGAGGTTGTTGGTGCAGGCGAGCCGTTGAATCCGGAGATTATCGAGCGCGTGAAAAAGGCCTGGAACCTCACGTTACGCGATGGTTTCGGCCAGACAGAAACCACGGCGCAGATAGCGAATTCGCCAAGCCAGCCGATGAAGCCGGGATCGATGGGCAGGCCATTGCCCGGCTACCGCATCACGCTGCTCGATCACGACGACAACCCCGCCCGGGAAGGTGAACTCGCGCTGATCCTCGACCCCACACCGCTGGGTTTGATGGACGGTTACGTGGACGATCCGTCGAAGACGCAGGACGCGATGCGCGGCGGCCATTATCGTACGGGCGATGTGGCGTCCATCGACGACGATGGCTACTTCACCTACGTAGGCCGCTCCGACGATGTCTTCAAGGCAGCAGATTATCGGATCAGTCCGTTTGAGTTGGAGAGCGTACTGATAGAGCATCCGGCAGTCGGTGAAGCAGCCGTTGTGCCGAGTCCGGACCCGTTGCGTTTATCGGTGCCGAAGGCGTTCGTCGCGTTGCGCAACGGTTATGAACCGACGAAGGAAACCGCCGGCGAAATCCTGAAGTTCGCCGCGCAGAAACTGGCCGCGTACAAGCGCATTCGACGCATCGAGTTCTATGAATTGCCGAAGACCATCTCGGGGAAAATTCGTCGTGTAGAACTAAGGAAAACTGAAGAAGCACGTGTTAGCGATACACGCCGGGAGAACGAATACTGGGAAGAAGATTTCGGCGCGTAGCCAGGAAAAACAAAGAAAAAGCCCCGCAGCGCGAAACGCATGCGGGGCCTGCAACAACTTCACAACATCAACTAAACCTTACTTGCCACCCACGCTTTGCAGCGTCGTCCACTTGCCGTCGACGACCTTGTACAGCGTGATGCCGCCGTTCTTCAGATCGCCCTTCGAGTCATACGCGAGTTGCTTCGACGTCACGCCTGCCATGTCAGTCTTGGCAAGCAGCGGCAGGTACTTCGCCGGATCGGTCGAGTTCGCGCTCTTCATTGCAGCGAACATGGCCATTGCGCCGTCGTACGCGTACGGTGAATACGTTTGCACGTCTTCGTTGAACCGCGCCTTGTACTTCGCAACGTAAGCCGCGCCACCCGGCATTTCATCGAGCGGCAAACCAGCCAGCGATGCCACCGTGCCGTCGGCTGCATTGCCTGCGATCTTCAGGAACGTGTCGGTCTTGACCATTTCGCCCGCCATCAACGGCGCGCGCAGGCCCAGCGTCTTCATCTGCTTGACCATCGGGCCAGCTTGCGAATCGGCGCCTCCGTAGTACACGAGGTCCGGATTCAACGACTTGATCTTGGTCAGGATTGCCTTGAAGTCGACAGCCTTGTCGTTCGCGTATTCACGATCCACGATCGTCGCGCCCGATGCTTTCGCAGCCTTCTCAAACTGGTCGGCGAGACCTTGGCCATAGGCCGTGCGGTCATCGACAATCGCAATCTTCTTCATCTTCAGCGTCTTCACCGCGAACTCGCCGGCGACTGATCCTTGCTGCGTATCGGACGTCATCATGCGGAACGCGGTCTTGTAACCTTGCGTCGTGTATTCCGGCGCGGTCGCCATCGCGATTTCGGGAATGCCGGCGTTCGCGTAGATGCGCGAAGCGGGGATCGTCGTGCCCGAGTTGAAGTGACCGAGCATGCCCTTGACGTTGTCATCGACAAGCTTTTGAGCCACGGTCGTGCCGGTGCGCGGGTCAGCCTGGTCATCAGCGGAATCGAGCACGATGCGAATCGGCTTGCCGCCAATCACAGGCTTGGTCGCGTTGAAATCTTCAACCGCGAGCACCACGCCGTTCTGGAAATCCTTGCCGTAGTGCGCTTGCGCGCCGGTCATCGGGCCGGCGAATCCTACCTTCACGTCCTCAGCCGTCTGCGCCTGAGCCGTTCCCGCGAGCGACAGTCCAGCGATAAACATCGCAGCCGCCAGCTTCTTCATCGTGTAATCCATAACTCTCCTGATTCCCTGGTAGATGGCAGCGTGTGCCGGGATCGCCGTGCCTGCTGCCGTTTGTTTGAGCCAACCCGCCGTGCTGAATACAGCTCAGCCGATCGTCATCAAATTCGCATTGCCGCCCGCGGCCGCCGTGTTCACGCTCACCGAGCGTTCCGTCAGCAACCGTTCGAGCGCGTATTCCTGCTCGCCGTCGTGGGCGTCGTCGGCGAATGCTCCCGCCGGCACACCCTGCACCGAGACAATCGGTCCCGGACGTTTCGCGACGTCCTTCACCAACGCCATCAATTCGTCGCTGTCGCCTTCGAACAAAACCGCATCGAAGGCCGCTTCCGGGGTCTTGCGTGTCGACGCATACGGCTTGATCGACGCCGGCAACGCAGCCACGAGCTGTTCACCCGCCGCGCCGGAAAACAGCGCCTTATTGCCCGTGGCGAGCACCGCGGCGAGTTGCGCGCGCGCGCCGCTTGCCGTCGCTGCCACGCACAGCACCGTGCCGCGTGCGCCGAGCGTGTAAGTGTTGCGCTCGCCGGTTGGGCCAGCCAGCACGGCGGTCGCACCGGCCATCACGTGCTGCAGGTGGCCTTCGCAACGTGCCGCCGTTTGCGGATCGCGCTCAGCAATCGCCCAGTCGCGCAATGCGGTCAGCGCAGCCGGCGTTTCGTTCGCAGCCGTTTGGTCCACGATCAGCGCGCTTTCCAGCGATTTCGGCAAACCCGTCGGACGCTTGGCAAGGAGCCGCTGCAAATACAGCGCGCCGCCCGCTTTCGGTCCGGTGCCCGACAAACCTTCGCCGCCGAACGGCTGCACGCCGACGACCGCGCCAATTACGTTCCGGTTCACGTAGATGTTGCCCACGTGCGCCCGGCTCACCACGTGCGCGATGGTTTCATCGATACGCGTATGGATCCCCAGCGTCAGCCCGTACCCCGTCGCCTTAATTTGGTCGAGCAGTTTATCAAGATGTGCCCGGCGATACCGCACTACGTGAAGTACCGGACCGAAGACCTCGCGCTCCAACTCATCGATGGAATCAAGTTCGATCAGCGTCGGCGGGACGAAAGTGCCTTGTGCGCAGCCATCGGGCATAGGCAACTGCACGACGTTGCGGCCTTTCTCGCGCATCGATGCAATATGCGCCTCGATGCTCTGCTTCGCTTCGGCATCGATCACCGGGCCGACATCGGTGGAAAGGCGATCGGGGTTCCCCATCGCGAGTTGCCGCATGGCGCCGGTGAGCATTTCAAGCGTGCGATCCGCGACGTCGTCCTGCAGGCACAACACGCGCAGTGCCGAACAGCGTTGACCGGCGGAATCGAAGGACGATTGCAACACGTCTGCGACCACTTGCTCGGCCAGCGCCGACGAATCGACGATCATCGAGTTCTGTCCGCCCGTCTCCGCAATCAGCGGAATCGGCCGGCCATCCGGGTCGAGCCGTTCGGACAAGGTCTTGTTGATCAGCCGCGCGACTTCGGTCGAACCCGTGAACATCACGGCACGTGTGCGCGGATCGGCAACCAGCGCCGCACCGACGGTTTCACCGTTGCCCGGCAGCAGTTGCACCGCGCCCGGCGGCACGCCGGCTTCGCGCAGGATGCGCACGGCTTGCGCTGCGATCAGCGGCGTCTGTTCAGCCGGCTTCGCGAGTACCGTATTGCCGGCAGCGAGTGCTGCGGCCACTTGTCCCATGAAAATCGCGAGCGGGAAGTTCCACGGGCTGATGCACACCACGGGGCCGAGCGGACGATGCGTATCGTTGGAAAACTCGCTGCGGATCTGCGCCGAGTAATAACGCAGGAAATCGATAGCCTCACGAATCTCCGACACCGCATTCGCCAGCGACTTACCCGCTTCGCGCACGACGAGACCCATCAGCGTATGCATCTGCGCTTCGAGCAGATCGGCTGCGCGGGCGAGGCAATCGGCGCGTTCATCGACGGGCGTCGATTGCCAGATCGGCGCGGCGGCTACGGCGTTACTCAGAGCGAGAGCAACTTGCTCGGATGTAGCCTCAACCACGGTTCCAACCAGGTCACGCAAGTCGGCTGGGTTGCGGACATCGCGTGCAACGCCTTCCACTATGTCAGCGGCTTCGAGCATGGGCGCCGCGCGCCACGGATGATTCGCACTCGCGAGCAACGCCGATGACAACGACGCCAGCCGATGCTCATTCGACAGATCGAAGCCCATCGAATTGAGGCGCTCGTTGCCGAACAACTGGCGCGGCAGCGCAATCTTCGCGTGCGGCAGACCGAGCGGCGTGAGCTTGGACGCTTCGTCGATAGGATCCTGCACAAGTTCGCTGACCGGAATCGTTTTATCGGCGATGCGGTTCACAAACGAGGTATTCGCGCCGTTCTCAAGCAAGCGGCGCACGAGATACGCGAGCAGCGTTTCGTGCGTGCCGACCGGCGCATACACGCGACACGGCCGGTTGAGCTTGTCGCGTCCGGTGACTTCTTCGTACAGCGGCTCGCCCATGCCGTGCAGGCACTGGAACTCGTACTGACCGGGGTAATAATTCCCCCCGGCGAGATGATAGATAGCCGACAGCGTGAACGCGTTGTGCGTGGCGAATTGCGGATACACGGCATCGGGCGCAGCGAGCAGTTTTTTCGCGCAAGCGACGTACGAGATGTCCGTGTAGATCTTGCGCGTATAGACCGGATAGCCTTCGAGGCCATCAACTTGCGCGCGCTTGATTTCCGAATCCCAGTAAGCGCCCTTAACCAGCCGAACCATGATCCGATGACGGCTGCGACGCGCGAGATCGATCAAGTAATCGATCACGAACGGGCAACGCTTCTGATAAGCCTGCACCACGAAACCGATGCCATTCCAGCCGGCCAGTTCGGGATCAAAGCACAGCGCTTCTAGCAGATCGAGCGAAATTTCCAGCCGGTCGGCTTCTTCCGCATCGATGTTCAGGCCGATGTCGTAACGGCGCGCGAGCAGCGCCAGCGCTTTCACGCGCGGCAGCAACTCGGTCATCGTGCGTTCCTGCTGCGAGCGCGAGTAGCGCGGATGCAGCGCGGACAGCTTGATGGAAATCCCCGGGCCTTCATAAATGCCGCGCGATCCCGCGGCCTTGCCGATCGCGTGGATCGCCTGTTCGTACGATGCGTAATAGCGGACGGCGTCCTCTTCGGTCGTCGCGGCTTCGCCGAGCATGTCGTAGGAATAGCGGAAACCGCGCGCTTCGAATTTGCGGCTGTTCGCCAGCGCTTCGGAAATCGTCTCGCCCGTGACGAACTGCTCGCCCATCAGGCGCATCGCCATATCGACGCCCTTGCGGATCAGCGGCTCACCGCCACGGCCAATCAGGCGCGTCAACGCCGACGACAACCCCGCTTCGCTATTCGTCGTCACCAGCTTGCCGGTGATCATCAGGCCCCACGTCGCCGCGTTCACGAACAGCGACGGCGCCTGGCCCATGTGCGAGCGCCAGTCGCCCTTGCTGACCTTGTCGCGGATCAGCGCGTCTCGGGTGGCGCGATCCGGAATGCGCAGCAAGGCTTCGGCGAGACACATCAGCGCGACGCCTTCCTGGCTCGACAGCGAAAACTCGTGGATCAGCCCTTCGACACCGCCGCCCGTTTGTTTCTTGCGCAGCGCTTCGACAAGCTTCGTCGCCATGGCATTCGTTTCGCTGGCGACATTAGCCGGCAATCGCGCTTGTCCGATCAAAAACGGCACGCATTCCGGCTCAGGACGCCGGTACGCGGCCGTAATCGCGGCGCGCAGTACGGATTGCGGTTGCACGTTCTGGGCGAAATCGAGGAAGGGATGCGGCGCACCGTCTTCTTCCGACTCAGCGTGCGCAGAGGATTCCAGCGTATCGCCCGAACCAATTGCACCGGACAGTTCAGGTGGCAACTGTCCATGTTCGATGCGTTCGAGATACGCGAAGATGGCTTGCTTGATGAGCCAGTGCGGCGTGCGCTCGAGCCGCGTGGCAGCGTCTCTCAGACGGGTGCGCAGCAGATCGTCGACTTTGACGCCCAGGGTGGTGCTCGCCATATATCCTTCCTTGCCGGAATCGGCCGGTGATAGCTTGAAAAGTGGCCGAATCGTAACCCGCTCTTAAAAAAGGTGCAACCAAGATTTTGAGACGGGTTGCACCTTTCGAAAATCCTTTCAGAACAAGGGATTACGGGTAATTGAGGATGGCGGTTTGGGCTAGGCGTGCTCTAGGATTCCGCGTTCGATAATTTTTCTTGGAACCACCCCTAAGTAATTGCTTCCTGATGCCGATAAGAACTGGTACGGCCATATCAGCGATGAAACTTTGCGGCCGTCTTAAAATTCAGCCGCGCGGTTTCGGGGAGAAGAGGATATGAGCACCTGGACGATTTTTTGCAGCATTTGGGCGATGTGTGCGCTGTGCGTGGTGTTGTTCATCCGCGGCGCGCATCCGCACGTCGAACGCCCTGAGGGTGGCGCTCGTGACGATGGCAACGACATGGCGGTCGGCGGCCTGACGGTTGCACGCGTGCAAGGCGCGGACCGCGGCAATAGCTGAGTTGAATAGCTGAACGGCAGAGGCGCCGGGCAACGCGTGGCCAAGACCCGCTCGCCGGCGCGAGCAAGACTAGATATCGAGCGGATCCACCTCGACATTCCATCGGATCACGCCTTTTACCTTGAGACTGCGTAACGCCGGCTGCCAGGCCCGCAACGCATTCTGCAACACGGCCCGCGACGCGCATTCCAGCAACAACTGCGCGCGGTGCACGTTAAACACCTTCACGATAGTCAACGGCACCGCGTCGTACACCGTCACCCGTTCAGCGCCGGCCAGCGCGGCGAACTCTGCCGCCGCAGCCCCCAGAAAGTCCAGCGCGGCCTCGAGCGTGCGTCCTTCGGCGCGAAGCATCGCCTGATAGACGAACGGCGGCAAATGCGCGTCGCGGCGCTCGGCCAGCGTGGAATTGGCAAACCCGACGTAATCGTGCCGGGCCAGCGCGTGATAAAGCGCGTGCCGTGCGTAGCGCGTCTGGATCATCACTTCGCCCGGCAAGCCGGCGCGCCCCGCCCGTCCGCTCACCTGCATCAACTGGGCAAAAAGCCGCTCGCTCGCCCGGAAATCGTGGGAAAAAAGCGCGGTATCGGCATTGAGAACGCCAACCAGCGTCACGCGCTGAAAGTCGTGCCCCTTCGCAATCATCTGCGTGCCGACGAGGATATCGACCTCGCCCGCGTGGACATCGGAGAAAAGGGCTTGTGCGCTGCCCTTGCGCCGCGTGCTGTCGGCATCGATGCGTAGAACCCTCGCCCCCGGCACAGCCGTCGCGAGCGTTTCTTCCACGCGCTGCGTGCCGCGGCCCATTGGCGCGATATCCACATTGCCGCAGTCCGGGCAGGACTTGGGAATGCGCGATTCCCAGCCGCAATGGTGGCAACGCAACGTGCGTTCGGGCTTGTGGAGCACGACATAGGCGCTGCATCGCGGGCAGCCGGCGACCCAGCCGCAGGCGTCACACGAAAGAATGGGGGCATATCCGCGCCGGTTGAGGAACACGAGGCTTTGCTCGCCGCGTTCCAGGCGCATTTTCATCGCGGCGATCAGCGGCCCCGACAAGCCCTCCACCGACGCCCGTCCGCGCTGCCGCTCCTCTTCCAGGTCGATCAGCCGGACGCTTGGCAGAACCGCGGTTGCCACAGCACGGCGCGTGAGCGTGAGCTTGGTGTATCGGCCCTGCTCGGCCTGCCACCAACTTTCCAGCGATGGCGTCGCCGACCCCAGCACGACCGGAATCTCCAACTTGTTCGCCCGATAAACCGCGAGATCCCGCGCCGAATAGCGGAGGCCTTCCTGCTGCTTGTAGGCGGGATCGTGTTCCTCATCGACCACGATCAGCGACAGCTTCGGCAACGACGCCAGGATCGCCAGCCGCGTCCCGAGCACGAGCCGAGCGCGACCTGTGTGCGCCGCGAGCCAGTTGCGGGCGCGTTCGCCTTCGGCCAGCCCGCTATGCATCGTCACGATGGCGCCCTCCGGCAGCGCGGCGAAACGCGTGCGGAAAGCGGCTTCGAATTGCGGCGTGAGATTGATTTCCGGGACGAGCACGAGCGCTTGCGCATCGGGGCGCGAACCGAGCAAATGGGCCAATGCGTGGAGATAAACCTCGGTTTTGCCGCTGCCGGTCACGCCGTGCAGCAGGAACGCGGCGAAACCCTTTGCGCCGGTGATCGCATCGACGGCATCGGACTGCTCTGCGGTTAATTGCGGCAAAAGCACGTCGGTGGCGTGGAGTGCGGCCTTTTCAACCGCGGGCGCGAGCGCCGTGTCCTGCTCCGGCGCGTCGCCGGTTTCCAGCGCGACCCATCCGCGCGTCTGCCATTCATCGAGCGTCATGCGCGCTTTTGGATGCAGCGCGCGAGCCTCGGCGGCAGGTAACGTGGGATTGGCGGCGAGCGCACCGGCGAGACGACGCAGCGCGGTAGCGCGTGGCGGCAGCGCATCGGGCAGACTGGCGCGCCCTTCCGGCATCAACCGATACCGCTCCTCCGGCGCGAGCAATTTGGCCCAGCGCGAGGCATCGCGCAAAACCTGGGGCAGCGCGGGCAGCGCCACTTCGCCCAGACCGCGCTGGTAATACTCGGCCGCGAACAGCGTCAGTGCACGCCATTCATCGGCAAGCGGCGCAAGCGTGCTGCAAATGGCAGCCACATCGCGCAACTTGTCCGTCGGCACGTCGGTGTGATCCGTGACCTCGCAAATCAGGCCGACTGCGTCGCGACGCCCGAACGGAATCCGTACCAGCATGCCGGGTAACGGAGTGGGGGCCAGATCGTATCGATAGTCGAAAAGCGTCGGCAGAGGATGGTCCAGCGCGACGCGGACAAAGACGCTCAATTGCCGCACCCGCCGCAATCCACGCAGGAACAACCGTTCCACCTGAACATGGGGCTGTGCGGGGCGTAGTTAAAGTGAAACATCACAATCGACGCTAAGCTGTGGATTAATTTTGAGATTTCGAAGCTTTCCACAGGCCTGTGGATAACTTTGTTGAGAACTTTGATTGACACGGACAAAAAGTGGCGATCTCGCTTGCTGTGTGCGGTAGCCCACATTTCGGGTTGCTCTCAAATTTCTCTTATTAATCATGTATTTGAAGACACAAAATAGGCCTTCATAATAGCGCTTAGGTCTGATTTGAAGATGGCGCGCCGCAACGAACAAAATGTGCATAAGTCAACTCTTGACATTGGCGGAACGGCCAATCTACGGGCATTTCACGGCACTTTTGTCTTGCCGCCCAAACGTTTGACGTAAGCTTTTCGTGACGCAACGCAGCAATCTTTTTTGACCAAATGTCAGTTCTTTGCCCGAATGGCGCGACTGTGCCGATGCACCTCATCAACGAGTTCCGCCACGTTTTCCGGATGCGTGAATTGCGAAATACCGTGACCGAGATTGAAGACGTGACCGGGAAAATTGCCGAAGCTGTCGAGCACGGCGCGCGCTTCGGTGCGAATCACAGCCGGCGATGCAAACAACACCGCTGGATCGATATTTCCCTGGAGCGCGACCCGATCGCCCACTTTTTCGCGCGCTTGGCCCAGGTTCACGGTCCAGTCGAGACCGACCGCGTCCACGCCGATTGCGGCGATCTGTTCCAGCCACAAACCACCGCCCTTTGTGAACGTGATGACCGGCACCTTGACGCCGTCGTGCTCGCGCTTCAAACCTGCGACCACCTTCGCGATGTAGTCGAGCGAGAAGCGTTGATAAGCGCCGTCGGCCAGTGCGCCGCCCCAGGTATCGAAGATCATCACAGCTTGCGCGCCCGCTTCGATCTGCGCGTTCAGATAGGCAACAACCGCTTGCGCGTTGATATCGAGGATGCGATGCATCAAGTCCGGCCGGGTGTAAGCCATGGCCTTGACCGTATGGTGATCGGGCGATCCGCCGCCTTCGACCATGTAGCAGGCGAGCGTCCACGGGCTACCCGAAAAACCGATCAGCGGCACTTTCTGGCGGCCTTGCGCGTCGGTTAGTGCGCGGCGGATCTGCGATACCGCGTCAGTCACGTAACGCAGCGTGGCGTCGATATCCGGCACGTGCAGCTTGGCCACGTCCTCTTCGGTGCGAACCGTGCGCTCGAATCGCGGACCTTCACCCTGGACGAAATTCAGGCCGAGGCCCATTGCGTCGGGGATGGTCAGGATGTCCGAGAACAGAATGGCGGCGTCGAGCGGGAAGCGCTCCAATGGCTGAAGCGTGACTTCAGTCGCGTAGTCGGGATTGGTTGCGAGCCCCAGGAAGCTACCGGCGCGCGAACGCGTGGCGTTGTACTCGGGCAAATAACGGCCCGCCTGACGCATCAGCCAGATCGGCGTGTAGTCGGTGGGCTGGCGCTGCAGCGCGCGCAGGAAAGTGTCGTTCAGGAGTGTGGAAGGCACGTGGTTTGGAGCGTAGGGCAAAGGGGCATTCTACCGGACGGGGGTTTTCGTTCGCGCTCAGGGGTTAGGGTTTTTGGGGTAGATGCGAACGATGCCCCCTTCGATATCATCGGCGGCTGAAATAATCTTTCCGGGAGTGTCGATGAAAGTTCTTGCCTCTGGTTGCGTGTCGCTTCGCGGTGTCTTTCGCACAGGTGTTTGCGCCCTGCTGCTCGGCTTCGCCATCGGCGCGCAGGCGCAAACCGTGCAAGCAGGCAGCATCACCGGCACACCAAGCGCGACGTTACCGGCCAGCGCACCCGCCGCCCCGCCCGCTCCATCGAGACTCGACGAAATTCTTGCACGCGGCACGCTGCGCGTCTGCACAACGGGCGACTACAAGCCGTACTCGTTCCTGAGGCCGGACGGCCAGTTCGAAGGCATCGACATCGATGCCGCGCAAAACCTCGCCCAGTCGATGAACGTCAAAGCCGAGTTCATCAAGACATCGTGGTCAAACTTGATGAACGATTTTGTCGCGAAGTGCGACATCGCGGTCGGCGGAGTTTCAACCTCGCTCGAACGCCAGAAACGCGCGTTCTTCACGCAACCCTACATGGTCGACGGCAAGACACCCATCGTCCGCTGCGCCGATGTCGATAAATACCAGACCATCGCGCAAATCGATCAGCCCGGCGTGCGCACCATCGTGAATCCGGGCGGCACGAACGAGAAATTTGCGAAGCAGTTCTTCACGCACTCGCAACTGATCGAGTACCCCGACAACGTGACCATCTTCAAGCAAATCCTCGACGGCCAAGCCGATGTGATGGTCACCGACGCCTCCGAAACCCTGCTCCAGCAAAAGCTCAATCCCGGCCTGTGCTCGGTCCATCCGGACAAACCGTTCCAGTTCGGAGAAAAAGCGTACCTGCTGCCGCGCGGCGACGTGGTGTTCCAGCAATACGTGGATCAATGGCTGCACCTGTCACGCTCGACAGGCGAGTTTCAGGCAGTGCTCGATAAATGGCTGAAATGAATACGGAGGCGACCTGAGTCAGGCCGCCTTTTTCGTACATCAGATCAGCTATTCGTCAGATTCATCAGGCTGACAACTCAGCGTAAGCACCACGTAAGCAGATGTCGCTGGGCATCGAAAAGTCAACGCTCTGCATGTAACATTTCACCGAAGCGCTCCGACGTTTTTTTCATCCAGGCCGCCGCCGCTTTCGAATGCGCCTGGATCCGGCCGAAGCCGTGCGTCATGTCGTGCGCGTCAATTACCTCGGCGCGCCCGCCATTCGCTTCCAGAAAACGCGCAAATTCGTGAGCGTCGTCGTAGAGCGGATCGTAGGCCGCAGCGACGATCAACGCCCGTGCCGGCGTCCTATCGTAGGATTCCGCTAGCGGGAAAGCGCGCACGTCGTCATCGGCCGGCGGGTCGGACGTCAGGAATTGAGCCCAGTAAAAGCGCATTTCCTCGGTGGTCAAGCCCGGCCCTTCGGCGTTGGCCGTAAAGCTGCCGCCCTCGAAACGGCAGCGCGCCACCGGATAGATCAATAACTGCGCCGTGACCAGACCGGCCACGCGATCGTTCGCAGCACGCGCGGCCACCGCTGCAAGATGGGCGCCAGCGCTGTCGCCGGCCACGCCCAGCCTGTTGGTCGCCAAGCCCAGACGCGAACGATGCTCGGCGAGCCACAGCAGCGCATCGAGCGCATCTTCAACGGGCGCGGGGAACGGGTGCTCCGGCGCCATCCGGTAATCCACGCTTACGACCGCGCAATGCGAGTCCAGAGCAAATCGCGCAATCATCAGGTCGTGCGTCTCGAGGTCCCCGACTACCCAGCCGCCGCCATGAAAATAGACCACCAGGGGCAACGCTTTCCTGGCCCCCGCCGGCCGATAAACCCGCGCACGCAACGTGCGCCCTTCGAGCGGCAGGTCAATGTCTTCAACGTCCACTCCCGCCGGACGCGGCGCAGCGAACTCACGCGCCACATTCTGAAACTGCCGGCGCAGGGCAATGGGGTCGGCGTCAGCCGGTTGTTCAGGGAACGCTGCCGCAACCTTGGCGTAGTAGGCGAGAAGGTCTGCGTCGATGGTCATGCGATTGTCTCCAGTGCAGTTCGCCGCCCGGTTGGGTCAACGGTTTTTGATTGTCCTTAAAATCTACGTTTCGCGCTCGGCAGCACGAGCATTTCTAAGAGGCGTCGAAATATCGGCTTGTAAATCACAATAATCGACAAAGGGTGGACGGAATAATCGCTGAGCCTTGTGCGTCAAGGGTTACAACCTGAAACACTTTGTTACGGTGATGCCCGGATTATTCGCCCACAATCACTTCAACGGTCTCAACACGGATGTGATCGAGTGCAGCGTTGGTGAACAACAACGTTTAGAGTTGCATTCGACGGTCGGCCTGGTGCCGAATCCCAGTTTCAGGGACATGTTTGTTGGGGTCGTTGGCTGATGAAATGATATTGGCCGGTCCCACCCTTGGTCTCCTCGCGCTAACCCCGTAGCGTGTGGTTTTTAGCGGGCTCCAGGCCCGCTTTTTTTTCGTCTGTACAAACGTTTGCGTAAGAATTTAAATGGTTGCCGTGATTATTCCGGCAGCCATTTTCAGTTGTAAATCTCAACATTTGCTCGAAGTCACGCGGTTTTAGCCTCCGATAGCTTCAGTTCGTCAATCATCTTTGCCCGCATGATGAACTTCTGAACCTTGCCGGTGACTGTCATCGGCAACTCGTCGACAAAGCGGATATGACGCGGAATCTTGTAATGCGCTATCTGCCCTTGGCAAAACTCGCGAATGTCTTCTGCCGTCGCGTGCTCACCTTGGCGGAGAACAATCCACGCGCATACTTCCTCGCCGTATTTAATATCGGGAACACCGAATACCTGGGCCGATTGAATCTTCGGATGCCGGAACAGGAATTCCTCAATCTCGCGCGGATAAATGTTTTCGCCGCCGCGAATCAGCATGTCCTTTAATCGTCCGACGATATTGCAATATCCCTCAACGTCGAGGGTGGCCAGATCGCCGGTATGCATCCAGCCGTCGATAATCGCTTCGCGGGTTTTTTCTTCATCGCCCCAATATCCTTTCATCACTGAATAACCGCGCGTGCAGAGCTCGCCGGTCTCGCCCACCGGGACGATTTCGCCGAGCGGATCGACCAGTTTCACCTCGAGATGGGGCTGGATCTGACCGACGGTCGTCGTGCGTTTATCGAGGGGATCGGTGGTCGAGCTTTGAAACGATACCGGGCTCGTTTCGGTCATCCCGTACGCGATCGTGATTTCGCGCAGATTCATCTTCGCGACCACGCGCTTCATGGTCTCGATCGGGCACGGCGAACCCGCCATGATCCCGGTGCGCAAACGGCTCAAATCGTACTTATCGAAGTTCGGGAGATCGAGTTCCGCGATGAACATCGTCGGCACGCCGTGCAGCGCGGTGCAACGCTCTTCGTCGACAGCAGCGAGCGTCGCGGCGGGATCGAAGGCTTCGCCTGGGAACACCATTGTCGCGCCCACCGATACGCACGCGAGCACCGCCAGCACCATGCCGAAGCAGTGATACAGCGGCACGGGAATGCACAGCGAATCCTGTTCGGTGAGCAACATCGAGTGCGCGATGTAACGGCCGTTATTCACCACGTTGTGATGCGTGAGCGTGGCGCCCTTGGGGTTGCCTGTGGTGCCGCTCGTGAACTGGATGTTGATGGGATCGTGAGCCGTGAGCGCCGATTCCAGCGCGTCGAGTTGCGCCGTATTCAGGTGGTCACGCCCGCGCGACATGACATCGGAGAAACGCAACATGCCGGGCGTCGAGCCCTCGCCCATTCGGATCACGGCTTTTAAATCGGGAAAACGCGCTGCGTTGAGCGCGCCCGGTTCGTCGCTGGCGAGTTCGGGCGCGAGCGTTTGCAGCATCTCCAGATACTTCGAAGTCTTGAACTGCTCCGCCGCAATCACCGCCTTGCAGCCGACCTTGTTCAATGCGTACTCAAGTTCCGACAACCGATACGCCGGATTGATGTTCACCAGGATCGCGCCGATCCGCGCCGTGGCGAATTGCGTGAGCAACCATTCAGAGCGGTTCGGCGACCAGATGCCCACGCGGTCACCCGCCTCAACACCAAGCTTGAGCAAACCCGACGCGAGGACATCGACTTCATCGGCGAATTCACGCCAGGTCCAACGGATGTTTTGCTCGCGGAAGATCACCGCAGGACGGTCGGGATATTTCGCGGCCGTACCGCGCAGGAAGCGGGAAACGGTGGCGTCGCTCAGCGGCATGTCCGTCGAGCCGCGAACGTACGACAAGCCGTCGCGTGGTTCGATCTGCGGCCCGGTGTGCATCGGTTGGGTAGGCATATCGAAGGTCTCCTCGTGGGATGGCGCTATCAGACGATGACGAAGCGCCGTGAAAGCGATTCGGAAGACTAATTGTGCATCGCGAGAAAGCGCTGGGGCATTGAGTCTTACCCGCAAGTTACCCGCAAAAACGCCCGGATCAACGCATGTTCGTTGTGCAGTTTTGCGCGGAAGCGCCTGGATCCTGGACGCATGCATCGCCGTTTTGAAGGCCAATAAAAAAAGCAGCCCGAGGGCTGCTTTTTCATCTCGCCAGACTCGCGAAACGCTTCAGTGATTACCGCGCAGTTTCCGCAGCCGCTGAATCGCCGCGATCTGAGCCGTCGCATACGCCAACTCCGCTTGCGCGGTTGCGTATTCGAGGTTCGAACCCGTGTTCTGCAACGCTTCTTCAGCGCGCTTCTTCGCTTCCAGCGCCTTCGCTTCATCGAGATCCTGACCGCGGATCGCGGTATCGGCCAGAACCGTCACCACGCCCGGCTGAATCTCGAGAATCCCGCCAGCAACGAACACAAACTCTTCGTCACCGTTCTCTGCTTCGATACGCACTGCACCCGGACGAATCCGCGTGATGAGCGGCGTGTGGCCCGGCAGAATGCCGAGTTCACCCGCTTCGCCCGGCAGCGCGACGAACTTCGCACGGCCCGAGAAGATCTGCTCTTCTGCGCTGACGACGTCTACTTGAATAGTTGCCATATCGACTCCAATAGGACGCGGTTTTCCTACAATCTCCGCGCCCGGCCATCCTTATTGAATCTTCTTGGCCTTTTCAAAGGCTTCGTCGATGGTGCCGACCATGTAGAACGCCTGCTCCGGCAGATGATCACATTCACCTTCCACGATCATCTTGAAGCCACGGATGGTTTCCTTCAGCGGCACGTACTTG
>Ga0302234_10000465_pt1 | contig 31292 bp, 30 predicted proteins | sample II_Palsa_N3_2_FD_193576 | JGI IMG/M metagenome (GOLD analysis project Ga0302234, IMG submission 193576) | Peat permafrost microbial communities from Stordalen Mire near Abisko, Sweden - II_Palsa_N3_2 | ecosystem: Environmental > Terrestrial > Soil > Palsa > Peat permafrost | place: Sweden... | reverse complement strand
AGCGCCGATCATTGACGACGAATTGTGGACACTGATCGAACCGTTACTGCCGCAGTCCAGGCGCCGAAAGAGGGAGGGTCGCGGACGACCGCGTATATCGGACCGGGCTGCGCTCAATGGCATCCTGTTCGTGTTGCGCACCGGGATGCGCTGGAACCACCTGCCAACCCAGTTGGGGTTTGGCTCGGGTGCGACCTGCTGGCGTCGGCTAAACGCCTGGCAGAAGGCAGGCGTCTGGAACAGGTTGCATGGGTTGCTGCTGGACAAGCTGCGCGAATCCGGCCAATTGGACCTCTCGTATGCAGCCGTCGATTCATCGTCGGTACGAGCCGTTGGGGCGGGCGAAAAACTGGGCCGAACCCCACGGATCGCGCGCGACCGGGTTCCAAACATCACATCCTCGTAGATGCCAACGGGGTGCCGGTCAGCGTGACCCTGACGGGGGCAAACCGCAACGACGTCACTCAACTGCTGCCGCTGGTTGATGCGATTGCGCCGATTCGCGGCACGCGCGGCCGACCGCTTCGCAAGCCAAAAGTCATCTACGCCGATCGCGGCTATGACTCCGAGTCGCACCGTGAGCGCTTGCGTGATCGCGGCATCAAGCCGGTGATCGCGAAGCGTCGCACTGAACATGGCAGCGGTCTGGGTAAATTCCGCTGGGTCGTTGAACGAACTCACTCGTGGCTCCACAACTTCCGCCGTCTTCGCATTCGCTTCGATCGTCGCGCTGACATTCACGAAGCATTCTTGAAACTCGCCTGCTCGCTCGTCTGCTGGAACACCCTCAAACGAGCGGAGCCGGATTTTTGAACTGGCCTCTAATACTACAGCCGTAGATTTTTTTACTATACTTATAATATTTAGTATTCCTACATTAATGGGCGATGAATTCAACTGCAAAGGCGTGGGAGCGTGAACTGGAGGCACTGCACGAGCGGCTCGGAGATCTGTTCAGGCGGCCCGAGCCCCGACAGCGGTCGCTCGCGTACCTGAAGGGCTTGCTGGGCACAGTCGAGCGCAAGAACGGCTGGCAACTCGCCGAATGGATCGGCGAAGCGACACCCGACGGCGTGCAGCACCTGCTGGAACGGGCGCAGTGGGATGCCGACGCCGCACGCGACGTGCTGCGCAGCTATGTAGTCGAACAACTGGGCGAGCGTGACGCGGTGCTCATCGTGGATGAGACGGGGTTCGTCAAGAAGGGGCAGCACTCGGCCGGTGTGCAACGCCAGTATAGTGGCACGGCAGGCCGTATCGAGAACAGCCAGATCGGCGTGTTTCTTTGCTATGCCGGTCGTGGCGGTAGCGCGTTTATTGACCGCGAGCTGTATGTGCCCAAGGCGTGGACCGACGACCGTGCGCGCTGCGAAGCAGCTGGCATCCCCGGGGCGGTGGAGTTTGCAACGAAGCCGCAACTCGCGCGCAGCATGCTCGAGCGGGCGCTGGACGCAGGTGTGCCGTGTGGCTGGGTCACGGGTGACGAAGTCTACAGCGACCGTAACCTGCGGCTATGGCTCGAGTCGCGTGGCCAGTCTTTCGTGCTGGCCATCGCGAAGAACGAACCCCTGTGGTGGCATGGTCCGGATTACGTACGGGCAGACCGGATCGCCGAGGCCCTGCCAGCGCGTGCATGGCGACGCCTGTCAGCGGGTGCCGGAGCCAAAGGCGAGCGCCTGTATGACTGGGCGCTGACCCCGCTGTGGCGTCTGCAGATCACGGCAGAAGAGCGTCGTTTCGGGCATTACCTGCTGGTGCGACGCAGCCTGGATGAGGAACGCGAGCATGCGTATTACGTCGTATATGCACCGCGCAGCAAAGCTATACGGCAAACCCTGGTGAACGTCGCAGGCCGCAGGTGGGAAATCGAAACCGGCTTCGAGGCGACCAAAGGCGAATGCGGGCTCGATCAATACGAGGTGCGGCGATGGCAGGGCTGGTACCGCCACATCACACTGGCCTTGCTGGCCCATGCCGTGCTCGTGACCTTGCGGGTGCGTGGTAAAAAAAACACCTGAAGATTCGGTGCCACTCAGTGTGCAGGAGATCCGTCGGCTGTTGTGCCGCCTACTATGGCGCGGCGCTCACTCCATCGAGTACGTGTTGTCCTGGTCGGCATGGCGGCGCAGGCACCAATACCGCGCCCAGCAGTGCCACTACCGGCGACGCGGCTGCATACCTCCTGCTTTGCTATATCTACGGCTGTAGTACTAAGTTTGGTTGGGGCGGCCTGATTCAGGGGCCGCCCCATCAAGGATGCGAATGAGCTATCGAGCTGAGTGATGGCTCATCCGAGTGGCTCGTCACGCGCGCTGTACCCAAGCTGATCTGCATACTATGAACGATCCTCAATACGATGTCGATTCACGCAATGCCCCACCGTGGCTTGCTATTGCCCGCATGGAAACCGGCGTCGCTCAATATCCGGCAGGCAAGAGCAATCCGCGCATTGCCGAATACCACGAGCACACGAACATTCGCGGTTACGACGACAAAGCCTCCTGGTGCTCTTCGTTCGTGAACTGGTGTTTGGCCCAACTTGATATGGCCGGCACGGGTTCCGCATTGGCCCGCTCCTGGCTCGAATGGGGCGAGTCGCTCGCGCAATCGGCTTTGGGGTGCATTGCCGTGCTGTACCGCGATGACCCGGCCAGCTGGAAAGGGCATGTTGGTTTTTTCCTGCGCGCCGATAGCGAATCGGTTTATCTGTTAGGCGGCAATCAACTTGGCCGGGTCTGTGAGAATGCTTATCCGCTTGAATCGGTACTCGGTTATCGCTGGCCTGCGGGCGGCATCTTTAGATAGTATGGTCGCCTTAAAACAGGCGGGTTTGACGCCTCCCGCCGGTTAGGCGCATCATCCGCAACCTGAGCGGCCGGGAGCCGAAATAAGGAGTCGAAAAGATAATGAAAGCGTCCATCGTTCGATTTGCCGCAGCGGCGGCCTTTAGCGTGCTCGCGAGTGTTGCTTTGGCCCAAGGGAGCCCTGGCGGCGTGATCCGGGTGTCTACGGATTCGAGTGCCACCTCGGCGACCGACAAGACCGAAACACGGCAACCTGGCAAGTTTTCAGGTATCGACCTGCGTGCTCCAGCAGACGTGGTCGTCTCGATTGGCGCAAGCCCGTCCATCACGGTGTCCGGTCCCGCGGACGTGGTGCCGCTGCTGCTTACATCTATCCACGATGACGTACTGACGATCGAGATCAAGGAGCACGTGACGCTTACGAGGGCGCTCAAAGTCGTGATTACGAGTCCCTCGCTGGATGCCGTGAATCTGGCGGGCTCGGGATCGATGACTGCGTCGGGCATCAGTGGCGACTCCCTGAACCTCAACGTCTCCGGTTCCGGCTCGATCGTGGCTTCGGGCCGCGTGAACACGGTGAACGTCGCCATCCACGGCTCGGGTGGTGTGGACGTCCATGCCGTCCATGCGGATGCGCTGCACGCGAGCGTGCATGGCTCCGGCGCACTGCACGCCTATGCGTCGAATGCGGCGATCGTCGATGTGGCAGGTTCTGGCGACGTTCAGATCAGTGGCAAGCCGTCCACCAAGATTGTCCATCGGTCCGGTTCGGGGGACGTGAGTTTCGAGTAGTCGTCGAGCGTAGCCCATCCACTGAATAGCGTGCCCCAACACGCTCATTTCGTCCCATCGCGCCGGCCTCGATTGCCGTAATCTGCTCGTTGGGGCGCTCCCGTTGCATTATCGGCGCCCCAACCACACATCCGCACCGGACCCGACAGGGGAACAACTTTCCCTGAGCTTACAATCGCTGACAACAGCATTCACCATCCATGACATCGGCATCCACGCTCGCGTCTCCGAAAGCAGAATCTCATCAGTTGGCGGTTCCGCTCTGCGCGGCCGGGAAGTTTGCCGAAGCTTTGGCGTTGCTCAAGCCCGTGCTCGATTCACGAGAAAACGTCGCCGAACACTTGCTGGCTGAGACGCTGAATGTCGCCGCGGTTGCGGCACTCGGTCTGAACCAAGTGGCAGATGCTGAAAATTATTGGCGCCAGTCGATCGCGGTCAAACCCGATTTCGTCGACGCGTACAACAACCTCGGCATCCTGCTTAAAGGGCTTAACCGCTTGCTGGAAGCGGAGGCGATGTTCCGCAGCGTGGCCGCCATCCGGCCCGACCAGGCTCAGGCCTACAACAATCTCGGCGCGGTGCTGTATAGCCTCAAGCGCTTGCATGACGCGGAAGCAGCTTACCGGCAGGCCATCGCCGTCCGCTTCGATTACGCCGAGGCGCACTACAACCTGGGCATCGTGCTCTACGATCATCGCCGTCTGCACGAAGCGGAGGCGGCTTACCGGCAATCGCTGGCGGTGCGGCCCGCCTGTGCCGAGGCGCATAACAATCTGGGTAATGTGCTCAGGGAACTCGGCCGGCTCCCCGAGGCGGAGCAGGCTTACCGGCAGGCGCTGACGGTGCGTCCTCAGTATGCCGAGGCCCTCAATAACCTCGGCAGCATATTGAGGATTTTCAAACGGCTGCCCGAAGCGGAACTGGCTTGCCGGCTGGCGGTCACCATCCGTTCGAACTACATCGAGGCGCACAACAACCTCGGCAGCGTGCTGGCGGACCTCGAGCGGTTACCCGAAGCCGAAGCATCCTACCGGCAGGCACTGGCCATCCGCCCGGACTACGCAGAGGCGCACTACAACCTGGGCATCGTGTTGCACAAACTGGAGCGGGTGGCCGAGGCTGAGAGTGCGTATCGCGAGGCACTACGCATCAACCCGGAGGGCGTCGAAGCTCACAACAATCTAGGCAGTGTGTTGCAGGCCCAGGAGCGCTGGCTGGAAGCCGCCGCTGCCTATCAGCAGGCGCTCGCGCTGCGTCCCGATCTCATCGAGGCGCTCTATAACCTCGGCAACGTACTGAAGGAACTCAACCGCCTGCCTGAGGCCGAGGCGGCGTACCGGCAAGTTATCGCCATCCGCGCGGACTATCCGGACGCGAAGTTCGCTCTTGCAACGCTGCTGATCAGTATCGGCGAGTTCGAGGAAGGATGGCAGCTTTACGAGTTCCGCTACAAGAAGACCGACTTTATCTATCCCAAGACCCCGGCTCTGTTGCCCTGTCCGCAGTGGCACGGCGATGCGTTGGCAGGCAAGTCGTTGCTGGTCTGGCAAGAAGATGGTCTCGGCGACATCCTGCAGTTTGCCCGCTATCTGCCGCTGCTCAAGGCGCAGGGCGCCGCGCATATCACCGTCGTCTGTTTGGCGCCGCTACGCCGCTTGATGGCGGCGGTGGAAGGGGTGGATGCCGTACTCGATCACCAGAGCGCTATGGACCGCGCGTCCGGCTTCGATTGCTGGACCAGCCTGTTGAGCGCGCCGCTGCATTTGCGTACGACCTTGGATACGATTCCGCCCGTCGACCCGGTGAGACCTGCGGAGTCTATCGTCGAACACTGGCGCTCGCGGCTGACGGCGCTGCCCGCAGGTCGCAGAATCGGGATCGTGTGGAAGGGCAATCCGCGACACCATAACGATGCAAACCGTTCGTTGCCGTCGCTCACTGCTCTGGCGCCGCTGTGGAGCGTGCCGGATATGCAGTTCGTGAGTCTGCAAAAAGGCCAGGGTGAAGAGGAGGGCCAGTCGCCGCCGGCCGCCCAGCCGCTGCTGCATCTCGGTTCGGAGACGACGGATCTGTTGGACACCGCGGCGATCATCGCGCAGCTCGATCTGGTGATTTGCGTCGACACGTCCGTGGCCCACCTGGCTGCGTCAATGGGCAAACCCTGCTGGGTCATGCTGCCGAGCCAGGGTCTCGACTGGCGCTGGATGCACGCGCGCACCGATTCGCCGTGGTATCCGGAGACGGTGCGGCTATTTAGACGCGCTGCGGATGAGAGCTGGTCTGCGGTGATCGAACGGGTTCGTGAGGCGTGCGTGGCGGAGTTCGCTATGCCGCTTGCTTCGGAGGCCTGATGATGTCTTCCGACCGCAAGACATCCGCAGCGTGGCGCAATCGCCTGGTGAGTTGAGGGACTGCGAGCCAGCCAGCGCGGATAGACCGAGCGTGGTATTTTGCCTGGGTGGTTAGGCGGTTTGCCGGCGCATCGCGCCTACGAACCGCCTACCTGTCCCCAACGCGATCTACACAATACTCTCGACGATCATGAGCTTTTCGATAGACAGCATCGACCACATTGTTCTGAACGTAAACGATGTGGAAGCTAGTGCCGAATGGTATGTCCGTGTGCTGGGCATGCAGCGTATCGACTTCGATTCGCGCACCGGTGTGCGGGTCGCCGTTCATTTCGGCGCACACAAAATCAATCTGCGGCCGAAGGATGCGGATACGGTGGCATGGTTCACCGGCGTGGCACCGGTGCCGGGCAGTGCGGATCTTTGCTTCGTGACCCAGGCGAGTCCTGACGCCGTCAAGGCGCATTGGGTCGCGCAAGGGGTCGCGATCGAGGTGGGCCCCGCCGCGCGATCCGGCGCGCGCGGTCCGATGACCTCAATGTATTGCCGCGATCCGGATGGCAATCTGATTGAGGTGGCCACGTATCCTTAAGGCTTGGTAAATCAGGCGTGGCAAATCAGGTGCGGCAATTGAGGCGTCACTTGCGCCGCCGCAACTCCTGGCCTTTCTCGGTGATGATCGAATCGAAGTCGTCGACCTGCGAGAAGCGCACCGCTTTGACCGCGCCGAACTTGCTGGTGTCGACCACGAGGTGCCGCTCGACGGCGCTCGCCATGGCCGCCTGCTTGAGCGCGACTTCATGAAAATTCCAGCACGTGACGCCACGCGCCTGGTCCACGCCGCCCGCCGAAATAAACGCCTTGTTGATCCCCATCCGGCGCAGCATCTCGATGCTTTCTTCCCCAGCGAACGAATCCGATGACGGCACGTAGACGCCGCCGAGCAGGATCATCCGCACGTTGGGTTTGCGCCGCAAAATTTCCGCGACGTTTAGCGAATAGCACACCACGGTGACATGCCGCTCGGCCGGAATCAGCCGGGCCAGTGTGGTGAGCGTGGTGCCGCAATCGATGAAGAGCGTTTCGTTGTCGGAGATGAGCTTGGAGGCGAACGCCGAGGCCTCAGCCTTGGCTTGCGCGAAGTGGTCCTTCTCCTGCTCCAGCGAATAGCCGGCGGTGTTCGGCACATCGGTCGCGCTGACGATGTAGCCGCCGAGATAGGTGAACTGCCCCGGACTCGCGGCGACGTCGCGGCGCACCGTCATTTCCGACACCCCGAGCAACGCGGCCGCGTCGCGCAGGCGCATCACATTTTGTCTGGCCAGCGCGTCAGCGAGCGCGCGAAGGCGATCAGTTTTCAGCATGGAAGTCCCGGGCCCGTGACGGAAGGTGCGTTATATTTCGCTCGAAATCGTGAAAGGATTATAACAAGAGCGGCCGGGCGCGGCGAGCAATTGAAAGCACAATCGCGCCCTTCCTGCGGGGGCAGAATTCTCTCTGCGTGCGGCCGCCGAGGCGTGTTTTTGCTTGGAAAAGCGAGTCAATGGACATATTCTGACAGTCAACGTCCGGGAACTGACAGGCTGCCACCCGGTCTTCTGCTTATTCATTTACAGGAGCCCTCTCTCATGACGCGTCCCGTCGATTCCGGCGTAATCTTCATTGCACGTATAGCGCTGGCCGTTTTGTTTTTGTGGGGCGGCGTAATGAAACTGCTGGGATACGCAGGCTTCGTCGGTTATCTTCATTCTAAGGGGGTGCCTTTGGTGCAGGTCGCGGCGCCGCTCTCCACTGCAGTCGAAGCGCTCGGCGGCCTGTTTCTGGTGATCGGTTTCAAGATTCGCCCGCTTGCGCTCATTTTGGCGGTCTACACGGTGGCGACGGCTGTCCTTGGACACGACTTCTGGAACGTCACAGACGCGACGATGCAGCACGACATGGTGATCCATTTCTGGAAGAACATCGGCATTGCGGGTGGGTTCTTGCTGCTGTTCGTGACGGGCGCGGGCCGTATCAGCATTGATGGTGCGCGCGCACCGCGAGGCGGCCTGCTGGGGCGCTGATTGAGCCGCTGTGACTGGCTTGGCGCCGGAGCGGGCGGGCGGTTTGTACCGCTGCAGTGGCTGCCGTGGCATCAGAATTGCGTGGGAATGGCGTGGGCCGGCAAGTCTCTTCGAATCAGTTTGTCTGCAAGGAGCTAACAATGATTCAAAGTTTTGAGCAAACGATCGGCGGCAACGTCATGCAGTTTTGCGCGAGCCTCGGCGAAGGGCCGACGCCGCATCGCGTGATCATCAGCCTGGCCGATTCGGCGAAAACGCTGGTGATCCTCGACGCATCCGGCTTTATCAGCACGATCAAGGCCGAGATCGAAGAGCCGGACAAGCTGATTGCCGATGCGATCCGCAAGGTCGAGAGCGAAGGCCTGATTGCGCGCGCGCTCGATTCCGGCGAGATTCAGGAAACGTCGCTATGACGTAGACCCGAGGCGGTAGATGGCCGCCGCTTGACGGACGAAGGGCGCACAACGCCCACGCTGCGCAGACAGTGTGGGCGTTGTGCGTTCATGGGTAGGCGATACGGACGGCGGCTCAACCGCGCCCGGCCCCGCGCACCGCCCGCAGGGGCGCTTTCCTCGTGTCATCCGGCTCCTGCGCGTGCGGTTCCGGATGGACGAGGCACGCCAGCACCAGCGCCATGAGCAGCAGACCCGCAGAAATTGCGGTGGCCAACTGCATGCCGAGTACGATGTGAGCGGCGCCGGAACCGCTTACCAGCGCGCCGAACGCCGCGACACCCACCGCGCCGCCCGCTTGCCGTGCCGTGTTCAGAACCGCTGAAGCGGTACCCGCGCGCTGCTTTTCAACCGAAGCGAGGATGGCGGTCGTCATGGCCGGTACGGCGAGCCCCATGCCGGACGGAATCAGCAGGAACGGCAGCAGCAGTCCGATGAGCGGCGTCGTCGCCCCGACGAAATGCAGCGACCCATACCCCAGCGCCGCAGTCAGCGCACCGCAGATCATTGGCACCCGCACGCCGTAATGGCCGACCACCCAGCCGCTGGCCACGTTCGACATCAGAAAGCCACCCGTCAGCGGCAGGAACGCGAGCCCCGCCTGCAGCGGCGTGTAACCGCGTACGCGTTGCAGATACAAACTCAGCACGAACACCATGCCGTAGTAGGTCAGGTTCACGCAGATGCCGAACAGGACGGGGGCGCTGAAGCTGCGCTTGCGGAACAGCGAGAGCGGCAGCATCGGTGCGGCGATGCGCGATTCGATGGTCACGAATGCGATGCCCGCGATGAGTGCCAGGATAAAACCGCCTGCGACGAGCGGATGGGTGAGGCCGAGCGGCCGCAACTCGATGACCGCGCCGGTAAAGGCAGTCAGCGTGATGATGGCAAGCAGCTGGCCGGGCAGGTCGATGCTGCGGGGCGACACCGCCGGCTGGGAGGCTTGCGCCGAAGCTTGCGCCGGCTTGGCGTTCGGCTTCGGAACCCATGCAAAAGTTGCGAAGAGGCCTGCAGCGCACAGCGGCAAATTGACGAGAAAGATGCTGCGCCAGCCGAATGCCGCGATCAGGAGGCCGCCAACCACGGGGCCTGCCGCGATCGAGACGGCGCCGGCGGCGGTCCATAGCCCAACGGCTCGCGCACGCAGCTTCGGGTCGTGCCCGCAGGCCTGATTGAGCAGTGCAAGCGAATTGGGCAGCATCGCGGCGGCGCCGATGCCCTGCACCGCACGCGCCGCAACCAGCGTGACGTCGTTGAGCGCGAGTCCGCAGGCAAGCGACGCGAGCGCAAAGATCACGATGCCGGCGGCATACATGCGGCGCGCGCCGAGCCGGTCGCCGAGCACGCCGGCCGACAGCATCAGGACCGAGAAAGCCAGCGCGTAAGCGTCGACGATCCATTGCAGGCCGGCGACGCTCGCGTGCAGGTCGCCGCTGATTTTCGCGAGCGCGATATTGACGATAGTCACGTCGAGTTGCGTGACGACGAACCCGACGCTGACCGTACCGACAAGCAGGGCGATGGCGCGGGTGAAGGGGGCGGTGGTGGTATTCATGAGATACATCGTAACGCTCAGCGGCACGCGACGTTTCGGCGTGATGTGAAGTGTCGATGTAGCGCCAATCGTTTGGCAGCAAGCCGCGTGCCGGGTGCTGGGTGCGGATCAGCTATGGATCAATTGCTGATCACGCTTCGATCACGCAAACGCGCGGCGCACCGGGAAGTGCGCCGCATTGAACCTGGCTTAACGCCTCGACGATGCAGCCTGCGGCGCATTCTTGATGAAGAACGTGGTCACTGCACCGAGCACGCACACGGCACCCACATAAAGCGCCGGCGCCATCGGATCCGATTTCATCATCAGCGAAACGACGATCGGCGTGAGGCCGCCGAACACGGCATAGGCGACGTTATACGAGAACGAGATGCCCGAGAAACGCACGGCGGCCGGAAACGCCTTGACCATCACAAACGGCACGGCGCCAATCGTGCCGACGAGGAACCCCGTCAGGGCGTAGAGCGGCAGCAGTTTGGACGGATCGACGGCGAGCTGCGCGAACATCACGTAGTACGACGCCGCCAGTGCGAGGCCGCCGATGCACAGCGTGCGTCCCGCGCCAATCCGCCCGGCAATCGAGCCCGCCACGACGCAGCCGAGCGTCAGGCACAGCGTCGCCACACCGTTGGCCAGCAGGGCCCTGGCGGGTGCAATGTGGAACTGCTTCTGCAGGAGCGTGGGCGTCATCAGGATCACGACGACGATCGCCGCCGACAGCATCCACGTCAGCAGCATCGACACGATCACCGCGCGGCCATGGTCGCGCAGCACCGCCTTCAGCGGGATCTCCGCGGCGAGCGACTTGCGCTGCTTCAGTTCGGCAAACACGGGCGTCTCATGCAGCCAGCGGCGCAGGTAGACCGAAAACAGGCCGAACACGCCGCCCAGCAGGAACGGGATACGCCATGCGTAGTCCGCGATCTCCGCGGCTGCGAAGTGCCGGTTCACGCCTGATGCGACCAGCGAGCCGAGCAGAATGCCCGCTGTCAAACCCGCCGTCAGCGTGCCGCAGGCATAGCCGATATGACGCTGCGGGACGTGTTCCGACACGAACACCCATGCACCGGGCACTTCGCCGCCCACTGCGGCGCCTTGCAGCACGCGCAGCACCAGCAGCAGCACCGGCGCCAGCAGGCCGATGCTGGCGTACGTGGGCAGCAGACCCATCAAGAGCGTCGGCACTGACATCAGCAGCACGCTCAGCGTGAACATGCGCTTGCGGCCGAGCAGGTCGCCGAAGTGCGCCATGATGATGCCGCCGAGCGGACGGGCCAGGTAGCCCGCGGCGAAGATGCCGAAGGTCTGCAACTGGCGCAGCCAGTCGGGGATGGCGTGGGGGAAGAACAGTTGTCCGATCGCCGGGGCGAAGAACACGAAGATGATGAAGTCGTAGAACTCCAGCGCGCCGCCAAGAGCGGCGAGGGCCAGCGTTTTGTAGTCGCTCGGGCCAAGGGTGCGTGGGGTGACAGCCTGTTGTGCTCCACCCAGGTTTGTTGCTTGCATTGCTCTATCGTTTCTTTAATGGGAAGTCACGCAGGATGCGTGGAATGCGGCGGTCGTCGGGCGAGAAGTGTTGGGGCGCTGGGTAGAGCACGGGACACGGGCACGCCTGCCGGGATATGACAGTCGCGATGACAACTTTGGCCAGCCGGCGATTTTACAGGATGAAAGGCATAAGCCGCTGGAAGTGCTTAATTAGATTGAACAAGTTGGTTTGCGCGGGGGGCTCTGAGGAACCTCTGGCGTGCTCGTGAGGGCCCCGAGCCTGGCGCTCGCGCGTAATGCAGAACAGATACGTCGGAACTCAAGGCTAGTCTGTCAGACGTCGCCGATCGGCGGCTAAATTAGGACTGCTCCTATGGGCGGGTGGCAATGCGACTCACAGAATCGCGTCCGATCCATCAGTTGAGAGCCGCCCCATGCGTATTGCCATCCTCCAGCGCGACCCCTTGCAGCGCCAGACCATTGAAAAGATTCTGGTGCTGGCGACCCATACCTGCGTGACTTATGACGACGGCCTGGCCATGTCGAAGGCCATCGCCCGTTCCACCGTCGATATGCTTGTGCTGGACTGGCACGGCTTGCGCCTGTCCGGCGTCGACGTGCTGAAATCGGTGCGGGCCGTCGGCGGCGACCGGATGCCGGTCGTATTCGCGTCAGCCGACAACTCGGAGGAGGCCGCGGTGCGCGCTTTCGCCGCCGGCGCCGACGACGATGTGTCGTTGCCGGTGCGCCCGGCCGAGTTCCGCGAGCGCGTCGCCGCACTGCTGCGGCGTGCTTACCCGGACCGCCACAGTGTGGCGAGCTTCGACGCGGGCCCGTATCACTTCGACGCGCATCGCCAGCTCGTCACGTTGCGTGGCGAACCGGTGCAGTTGTCGGGTACGCAGTACCGTCTGGCGTCGCTGTTCTTTGCCAACATCGGTCGTGTGATGTCGCGCGATCATATCTTCGCAATGGTCTGGGGCCGCGAATTCCGCGAGTTCACCCGCACTATCGACAGCCACGTGTCGCGTCTGCGTCTCCTGCTCGAAATCGATCAGGAAAACGGCTTTCGTCTGCAGCCGGTCTACAAGAGTGGTTACCGGTTGCTGAGTCTGCACCAGGCCGACGCCGAGATCGAGAAAGCGGCGGCCTGATTCAGCGGTGCCGCTGATGCAGTCGGTGCAGCCGGTGCCGCTCAGAGCGTCGGCAACGCGGGCCGCGTCTCGAGCGAGTGACGAATCAAGGCTTCCACCGCCTTGCGTTCGTCGCCAACCAGCGGCAGACGCGGCGGCCGCACCGGCTCCGTGCCGAGTCCGACCATCGCTTCGGCGAGCTTGATGTTCTGCACCAGCTTCGGCGATATGTCGAGCGCAAGCAGCGGCGCAAACCAGCGGTAAATCGCCCGCGCTTCTTCTATGCGTCCTGCCTTGATCAGCTTGTAGATCGCCACCGTCTCACGCGGAAACGCGCATACGAGACCCGCCACCCAGCCGTGTGCGCCCATCAGGACCGCTTCCATCGCGAGGTTGTCCACGCCGCACAGGATGGCGAAGCGGTCGCCCACCGCGTTGATCAGATCCGTGACCCGGCGCACGTCGCCGCACGATTCCTTGATCGCGACGATCTTTTTCTCATCGGCAATCTCGGCAAACATCTCCGGCGTCATGTCGACGCCATACGCGAGCGGGTTGTTGTAGATCATCAGCGGTAAGGCGCTGGCGTCCGCGACGCTGCGGAAATGATGCAGCGTCTCGCGCCGGTCCGACAGGTACCGCAGGCCCGGCAGCACCATATAGCCTGCCGCGCCGCGCTTCGCGCCCGCTTCGGCCTGGCGGCACCCGTCGAGCGTGCTGTTTTCCGCGATCGTCAGAAGCACCGGCACCCGGCCGCTTGCGGCGTCCACCGCGATATCGAGCACCTCGAGCTTTTCGTCGAGCGAGAGGGTCGAGGCTTCGCCGAGCGAGCCGCACACGATAATCCCATCCACACCCGCTTCAATCTGCGCTTCGATGTTCTTCCCGGTCCACGCACGGTCTATGCTGAAATCGGCGTTGAACTTGGTGGTGACTGCGGGCAATACGCCTTCCCAGATATGTGCCACGTCTTCTCTCCTGAGTGTGATGAGTTGACCGCAGTGTAAGCAGGGAAAAAGCTCCCGTCTTGCGTGATTCGCGCGTGCCCGATGACGATTTCAGCATAGACAATATGCGGGAATCGCGCTGCAGGGGTGGCGGATGCCAAGTGAATACGCCGCGTTGGAGGAATTGGCGCGTGTGATGCTGTGGCGCTGAGGAAACGGCTTCCCAGCATATGGGCTCAGGCGGTGCCGCGATTGGTTGCGTGCCACGCGGCTGGCTGCGGTCGCCGCCATGGCAAGCTTGCTTGCGACATCGATCACTATGCTGAAATCGTCATAATCCACGCATAATGACGCCAAGACTGGATGCGCGCCCGTTTCTAACATGGCGGCATGAAAACCCTGAACGTGATTGATTCGCACACCGGCGGTGAACCGACCCGCCTGGTTGTGTCCGGTGGCCCCGATCTCGGCAGCGGGACGCTGGCCGAACGCCTCGACGTATTCCGTACCCGCTTCGATGACTGGCGCGCCGGTATCGTTACGGAGCCGCGCGGCTCGGACGTGGTGGTGGGCGCGCTGCTGTGCGAGCCGGACGCCGCCGATTGCGCGGCCGGCGTGATCTTCTTCAACAACGTCGGCTACCTCGGCATGTGCGGACACGGCACGATCGGACTCGTGGTGTCGCTGGCGCATATGGGGCGCATCGGGCCCGGTCAGCACCGGATCGAAACGCCGGTGGGCATCGTCGAAGCCACGCTCAATGCGGATGGCAGCGTCGCCGTGCGCAACGTGCCGGCCTATCGTTACCGCCAGGCCGTGAGCGTCGAGGTGCCCGGTTATGGCGTGCTGAACGGCGATATCGCGTGGGGCGGCAACTGGTTTTTCCTCGTCGCCGAGCATGGCCGCGCGCTCGAAGCGCGTCACATTCCCGAGTTGACCATCTTCAGTTCGGCGATTCGCGATGCGCTGATCGCACAGCACATCACCGGCGCGGACGGGGCGCTGATCGATCATATCGAGCTGTTCGCGGCGGGCTCGCGCCAGGGGATCGACAGCCGCAGCTTCGTGCTGTGTCCCGGCAACGCTTACGACCGCTCGCCGTGCGGCACCGGCACCAGCGCGAAGGTGGCCTGCCTTGCCGCCGACGGCAAGCTCGCCGAAGGCGCCGTGTGGCGGCAGGAAAGCATTATCGGCAGCGTGTTCGAGGCCACTTATCAGAAGAGCGGCGATGGCATGGCCGTGGTGCCGACGATCACCGGACACGCACACATCATGGCGGAAGGGCGCCTGTGTTTCGACGAGCGCGATCCGTTTGCATGGGGTCTGCGCGCGGCATGACGGCAGATGCAGTGATCGTCGGCGCGGGGATTGTCGGCGCGGCCTGCGCGGCGGAACTGGCCGCGCACGGCATGCAGGTCGAGGTGCTCGATAGTCAAGGTATCGGCGGCGGCGCGACGGCCGCGGGTATGGGGCACATCGTCGTGATGAACGACTCGCCCGCGGAGTTTGCGCTGAGCGCCTATTCGCGCGAATTGTGGCTCGAACTCGCACCGCAACTGCGCAAGCGCGACGCGTTCTCGCGCTGCGGCACGCTGTGGGTCGCAGCCGACGATGAAGAGTGGCAGGCCGCGCGCGCAATGCACGCTACGTTTGCGGCGCGAGGCATTGCCGCGCAGTTGCTCGATAGCGCCGCGTTGCGCGCCTGCGAACCGGCGCTTGCGGCTGACATGGCGGGCGGTCTGCGGATCGAACACGACAGCATCGTGTACGCGCCCACCGTAGCCGAATGGTTGCTCACGCGATCGCCTTACGCCGCGAACATTCGTGTGCGGCTCGAAACGGAAGTGGCCGCCGTCGACGCCCACTACGTGACGCTCGCCAATGGCGAGCGCAGGCATGCTGCCCATGTCATCGTAGCGAACGGTATCGGCGCGCAGAAGTTGGTGCCTGCGCTGCCGCTTCAGCCGAAGAAGGGTCACCTGCTGATCACGGACCGCTATCCCGGCCTGATTCAGCATCAACTGCTCGAACTCGGATACATCAAAAGCGCCCATCACGCGGTGGGTACGTCCGTGGCTTTCAACGCGCAGCCGAGGCCGACCGGCCAACTGCTGATCGGCTCATCGCGCCAGTTCGATACCACCGATCCCGCCGTCGAGATGCCCGTGCTCGCGCAGATGCTGCAGCGTGCCGCGCGCTATCTGCCGGACTTGCCGACGCTCAACGGCATTCGTGCATGGACCGGCTTTCGCGCGGCGACGCCCGATGGCTTGCCGCTGATCGGCCGCACGGACGGGGCCGCGCCGGAAGTGTGGCTTGCAGTGGGACACGAAGGCCTCGGCGTTACCACTTCGCTGGCGACAGCAAAACTGCTCGCATCACAGATCACCGGAGACACGGCGGCGATTCCGGCGGCGCCGTATTTGCCGCAGCGATTCGCGCAGGGAGTCTGTCATGCCTAGTCGCACCAGCGAGCGGGTTCGCGTGACGATCGACGCACGCACGGTGGAGGTCGAGGCCGGCACGCTGGTCGTGGCTGCGCTAGCGATGGCGGGTCTGCGTGGCACACGCGCTTCGGTAAGCGGTCAACCGCGCGCGGCTTTGTGCGGGATGGGCATCTGCCAGGAATGCCGCGTCACGATCGACGGCCGGGCGCATGCGCTCGCATGCCAGACGGTCTGTCGCGATGGCCAGATCATTCAGACAACGGGGCCAGCGTGAACCAGCAGTATGACGTTGTGGTGGTAGGCGCGGGACCCGCCGGATTGAACGCGGCGCGCGCAGCGGCGCAGGCGGGCGCGCGGGTTGCCGTGTTCGACGACAACCCGCGCGTCGGCGGACAGGTCTGGCGGCAAGGCCCGAGGCACGCGCCTCAAGCGCCGCTGCGTGAGGTTCATGAGGCGCTGGAGCGGCATCCGAATGTCACGGTCTTGTCCTCGGTGCGGGTGGTTGCGCCTTTGGCGCCACACGCGTTGTTGCTGGAATCGGCTGAGCAGGGCGGCATGTGTGTCAGTTATGGCCGACTGATCCTGGCCACCGGCGCCCGTGAGCGTCTGCTGCCGTTCGCCGGCTGGACGCTGCCAGGCGTGACCGGTGCGGGCGGCCTGCAGGCGTTGATCAAAGGCGGTACGCCGGTGCGCGGCGAGCGCGTGGTGATTGCGGGCAGCGGCCCGTTGCTGCTTGCTTCGCTCGCTACCGCTCGCGCCGCGGGTGCCCAGGTCGTGGCGGTGGTCGAGCAGGCTTCGGCGTCCGCGCTGGCACGTTTCGCCGCTTCGCTGATGGCCACGCCTTCGAAGTTGCTGCAGGCCGGGCAGTTGACGCGCGGGTTCGCAGGGCTTCGCTTCCTGACTGGCAGCGTGGTGCGCGAGGCGCGTGGCGCGGGTCGAGTTGAACAGGTGACGATTCTGCGCGGCAAACGCGAGATCACGCTCGCCTGCGATCGCATTGCGTGTGGCTACGGGCTCGTGCCCAACGTCACGCTCGCGCAGGCGTTGGGCTGTGCGCTGGACGAGCGCGGCGCGGTCCGCGTCGACGATATGCAGCGTACCTCCGTGGAAGGCGTGCTCGCCGCGGGCGAGTGCACGGGCATCGGCGGGATGGAACTGGCGCGCGTCGAAGGCGAGATTGCGGGTTGCGTCGCGAGCGGCGCCACGCCAGATCTGGGCGCGCTACGCGCGCAACGCTCGCGCTGGCAACGTTTTGCGCAACGCGCGGAGGAGACGTTCGCGCCAGGCGAGGCGGCCCGCGCGCTTCCACCTGACGACACCTTGCTATGCCGCTGCGAAGACGTGACGATCGGCGAGGTGCGCATTTATCGTGAATGGCGCGACGCGAAGCTGCACACCCGCTGTGGGATGGGCGCGTGCCAGGGGCGTATCTGCGGCACGGCGGCCAGCACGTATTTCGGCTGGCAGACGGCGCAGCCGCGTCCGCCGTTTCATCCTGCGCAGATCGGCACGCTTATCAAGGCGGTCGATCACTGATTTTTTCACCGCACCCCGCGGCCCTATAATCGAGCGCACAAGACCACCGCACCGGATGCACGGGACACGCAAGATGAACACGCTGGCTCACCCGCTCGACCCAGCCGACGCCACGCTCAGCGGCATGCTCTCCCATTTCACGCTGCTCGAGCCGGTCTTCGACGCGATGCCTGACGTCGTGTTTTTCGTCAAGGATGCCGAGGCGCGCTACGCGCTGGTCAACCGCACGCTGGCCTCCCGCTGCGGCTACAAGGACAAGACGGCGCTGCTCGGCAAGACCGCCGAGGATGTATTCCCGCGCCGCTTCGGACGCATCTACACGGCGCAGGACATCGCGATCATCAATGTCGGCAACCAGATGGTCGATCAACTGGAGCTGCATCTGTACCCCGGGCGGCAACCGGGCTGGTGTCTCACTTGCAAGCAGCCGCTGCGCGATCCGGCAGGGCGGGTGGTGGGGCTGGCCGGCATTTCACGCGATCTGAAAGCGGACGAGGGCAGCCATCCTGCATACAGCCGGCTCGCCGCGGTCGTGCAGTACATTCAGGACAATTACGTGCAGCCGCTCAACCTGAAGCAACTGGCGGCGATGGCGGACATGTCGGTGGCGCAGCTCGAACGCTATTTCCACAAGGTGTTTCACCTCACGCCGCGTCAGGTGCTGCTGAAGACGCGGCTGGATGCAGCGACCGCGCTGCTGGTGTCGCACGACAAGGTCACGGATGTCGCCGCCTTGTGCGGCTATACCGATCACAGTGCTTTCACGCGGCAGTTCAAGGCGACCGTCGGCATCACCCCGACCGAATACCGCATGCTGCTGCATGGGACCGCTCACAGCTGACCCTTGAAGCGATGTGCGGCGGCTGCTGCGTGTGGGAGTGAAAGCTGATATACAGCCGGTTTAACGTTGATTTGTCGCCCGCATCGCATGGTCCGCCGCCGTCCGAGTCACCACTATTACGTCTATGTCATCGCGTTGTCGGACACGGTCTGGAACGAGGCGCGGTTTCGCCGTTCGAACCCGGACTACCGGTTCGAGCGGCCATGCGTGTATGTGGGTATGACGGGGTTGGATCCGGATCTGCGCTTCGACCGCCACAAGGCGGATATTCAGGCGAATCGCTTTGTGCGCGAATACGGCCTGCGACTGATGCCGGAACTGTATGAGGTGTTCAATCCGATGCCCTACGACGGCGCGCGCGACATGGAAGTCGAACTGGCGATTGGACTACGCGAGGCGGGTTACGCCGTATGGCAGGCGTAAGGAGAACAAATCGAAAGTCAGCGCTTAGCGGATGCCCAGACCGCGCAGGACGGCATTGCCTTCTGGCGTCAGACGAATGCTCGGCGCACCTGCTTCGGTTGCCACCGTTTCCACGAGGCCTGCCTCGTGCAGCATCGGAATCTCGGGTTTGGCGAACGCATCGATCGGCGCGTGCAGCAACAGCAGCAACGTGGCGAGTTCGTGATGGCTTAAAAGCCGGCGCAGCATAGTCGGCTTCCTGGCCGGCGCCGTTGCTTCGTTTGCATCGCGGGTTGTTTTGGTCATAGTGCGAACCTCCTGCTTTTTCATTGTCCGTGGATCATGGAGCCCAAGTCTTAAACCAAAATTAAGACTCGGGTCCGAACGGGCAGGTTCGCGGTGTTTCGGTCCGGTATGGATTACCGGACCTTACGTCACGGTGCGCAGATTTTGCTCGCGCCCTCAATCCACATGTTGTCCACGTGGCGCTTCCCGGCGTAGAAACGGTAGGTGGTGGCGCCGTTGTCGGCGCGGATCTTGACGACGTTCGAGTCGCCGAAATCGAGCATTTGCCCTTCCGGCAACGGTGTGGTCTTGAACGCGGCGTGATGTTTGGCGGCTTCCTGCGTCATGCAGGCCACTACATCGCTGACGGGGCGCTGGGTGTTGCCGTCGACCACGGGCTCGCCCGAATCCGGGTTCTGGAAATACGCGCATGCGCTGAGAAAGAGGGGAACGGACAGGACTACGGCGAACTTCTTCATAAGTCTCCAATGGTTTCGGTCCTCGCGGCCCGCGGGTACGGGACCAGACGGGCCTTGGCGTTGAAAGCGCGCTGTATGGAACGACCCTGTGGGACGACCCGTATGGGGCCGCCCGTGCGGGAAGGCAGGTCAGGCTTCATTATATCGGCGCAAAACACGTGCCTCGGCCGAAGGCCAGGACGCTTGCCCGTCAGAGCGGAAGAAGGAAGCGGGGAAAGACGCGGCGGTACCGCTGCTGGTGCGCCCAGATGCGGCCCCGGCAGCGGGCGGATGAAGGAGGAAACAACTTCAAGCGCTTAGAACAGAATGCCAATACCGAACATGCCGACGAACTGTGCGTTCGTCGATGAAGGCGTCGAATTCTGCGAGTCGCCGACCGCCGGCGTAGCCTCGACGATGTTTCCCGCTCCCTTCGAGCCGAGCGTCTCACCGTTCGCCCGCTGGTACGCCTCCACCGCATACAGCGTGGTGCGCTTGGAGAGGTGATAGGCCTGTTTCATCGAGTACTGCTGGTAATGCGCCGCGCTGGTGATGCCGTTGGCTTGCGAAGCAATCGTGTAGGAGAACCCGCCTCCGATATCGAAGGCCGGCGTGAAGCGGTAGGTGGCGAGCGCTGCGTAGGTGTTGAAAATCGCGGTGTCGCGGAAGATGGAACGGCCGCCCGCAATGTACTGCACGTTGGTGTACGTGAGCCCCATCATCAGGCCGCCGACCGTGTAGTCGGCGGCTGCGGCGATATGCTGAACTGCTTTCGCCGACACGTAACCGGTGTTGAGCGACGAGGTGCCGAAACTGCCCGTCGAAGCCGGATCGAAGCCGGTGGTCTGCTGCGCGTTGTCCATGCGCAGGTAACCCGCCGCGAGGTTGACCGGGCCGTTTGCGTAGCGCACGCCCGCGCTGATGGTCTCGCCTTTGCCGGTGCTGCCCGCAATTCCGCCCAATGCATACATGCCGGCCGCCTGCAGGCCGTTCCAGCTCGGCGTGGTGTAGATCAGCGAATTGTTGATGCGGATCGTGGTGTCGAGCCCGTCGATATCGCCCGGATGCGCGCCCGTCGCGCCGGTCAGCCAGTTACTCGAAGCGAGCGGCCCGACAAACTGGTAGTAAGTCGTGTACTGGCGGCCCACCGTGAACGTGCCGTAAGCCGGGTTCTGCATCCCGATATACGCCTGCCGGTTGAAGATCTGGGTGGACGACGACAGCGCACCGGTATTCGGATCGAAACCGTTCTGCAAGTCGAAGACCACGGTGGTGCCGCCGCCAATGTCCTCGACGCCGCGCAGACCCCATTTCGACGCATATAGGTTGCCTTGGCGCAGATAGACGTTCGACGCACCTTTCTGGTTGTTGGCGTAGACGATCGCGTCGTCTACCGCGCCGTACAGCGTCACGCTGCTTTGCGCGAAGGCGGGGGTGGCCAGCAAGGTCGCGCTGGCCGTGAATGCGAGTTTTCTAAGTTTTCCGCCTGTGTGCTTCATCTACAGTCTCCTTCGTTATCGATAAGATCGCCGGGTAAATCATTGAATTTTTGTGCGAGCTTTTATTGCGGCTCGTCGTCTTTCAAACGGTGAATCAGTGCTTCGCCAGATCTGTCAAACGGTGTTGTCAGTTAGTGGTCCTGCTTGCGGTACTGCGCCTGTGCAGCCAGCCGGACCGCGGCGTTCCCAGCGCCGTAGCCGTCATAGCCGCCGCGCCGTTCCACGATTTCGAGGAAAAAACGCTGATCCAGTTGTTCGGTGTAGGCGTGGAAGAACTCGCCGCCTTTCTCGTCGCGGTCATACAGGATGTTGCGGGCCCGCAGCGCTTCGATGGTCTCGTCCGGCAGTGCGTAGCGGGCCGCGAGATCGTCGTAGTAATTGCGCGGAATCCGCAGGATCGGCAGGCCGGCGGCGACGAATTGCGGAATCGCCGCGAAAATGTCGCCGCTGCGGAACGCCACGTGGTTCAGTCCCGAGCCGCGGTAGGCATGCAGCGCCTCGGCTACGGCCGTGTGCCGGTCGACCGACGCGTTCAGCGCGATGCGTACCGAGCCGTCGCGACTGCGCAGCGCCCGGCTGCGCACCAGCCCGTACGGGTCCGGCACCAGAAAGCTCGGCTCCGCGTCGAAGCCGAAGGCCGTGCGGAAGAACAGCACCCACGTGTCGAGCGAATCGGCGGGCAACGACAGGACGACGTGGTCGATGTCCGTCAACAGCGCCGGTTCATTCGGCGCGTCGCTCTTATCCAGCAGGAAATCGGCTTCGAACAGCGTCGGCTCGTCGGGCGTTTCGTCGACGAAATAGTTGAGGCTGCCGTCCGGCGCGCGCACGGCCGGCAACACGCGTTCGTTGGGTCCTACCTGGCCTGAGAACGGTGCATAGCCGAAGCCCGCGGCGCGCTCGAAAGCCAGCTTGGCGTCGTCGACGCGCAGCGCCGACGCGCACAACGACAGCCCGTGTTGCAGGAAGAACGCGCTGGCGAACGAATCGGCCTCGGCGTTCAGTACGAGCGAGGCGCCGCCGTGCTGATACAGCGTCACGTCTTTTGAGCGATGCCGCCCGGCGCGCCGGAATCCCAGCTTGGCGAGCCAGTCGGCGAGCTGGATGCGCGCCGCGTCGTCGACGGCGAATTCGAGGAACTGGAAACCGATGTGCGCAGGGGCGGGCGACGGCTGGTAGAGCTGCCGGGCCGGCTGGCCTTGCTCGATCAGTTTGGTACGGGTCTGCTCTTCGAGAAACAGCAACGAGCGATGCCCGTCCGCCGCTGTCGCCGCGGTCGGCGCGGCGCGAAAGCCGTCGTTGAAAATCTCGAGCGAGAGTGGACCCTGGTAGCCGCTTTCCATCACGCGGGCGGTGAAACCGGCGACATCAAAGTCGCCCTGGCCCGGAAAGCAGCGGTAATGGCGGCTCCATTCGAGCACGTCCATGGCCAGCTTCGGCGCATCGGCAATCTGGACGAAGGCAATCCGCTCGCCGGGAATCGTCGCGATTTCATCCACCGGGTCGTTGATCGACAGCGTATGGAAACTATCGAGCACGATGCCGAGGTTCGGATGGTTCACGGCATTCACCAGCCGCCACGCATGCCGGTACGAATTCACATAGCGCCCCCACGCGAGCGCCTCGTAACCGGCGATCACCCCCGCCTGCTCCGCGGCCTGCGCCAGCGCACCCAACTGATCGACGATCAGCGCGTCGTCCGGCAGCGTATCCGGTGACACGTTGCTGCAGACGAGGATGCGGTCGGTGCCCAATTCATGCATCAGATCGAACTTGCGCTTCACGCGGTCCAGATTGCGCGCGAGCCGCTCGGCGCTAACGCCTTCGAAATCGCGAAACGGCTGGAACAGCATGATCTTCAGGCTGAGGTCGGCCGCGATGCGGCGCACGTCGGCCGGCGAGCCGTCGAAATACAGCAGATCGTTTTCGAAGATCTCGACACCGTCGAAGCCTGCCGCCTGAATCGCGGTCAGCTTTTCTACCAGTGTTCCACTAATCGAAACGGTCGCAATTGAACGTTGCATGAACGGCTCCTGCGGGCAAGAAATGGACCAGCCTGTTACTTCTCGGCATCGAACTAAAGGCCAGTATCGGCCACATTAGCTCGAGTTTGTGGGATTCTATACAAACTAACTAGATCGTACAAATTCGTACAAACCCCAGAAGACCGAACCGGAAATCTGGCGCACACTAGTGCCACAGTGGGGAAAAGTAGCCGTGTCGGCTACACACCCCGCGCCAGAATTTTATGGAGTGGCCACAATGAGTTTCGCTTCGGTGCTGGTCCTGAACGGACCCAATCTCAACCTGCTCGGCACGCGCGAGCCGGCCATCTACGGCTCGGAGACGCTCGACGATGTCGCGCAGATGTGCCGCGGTGCAGCAGAACGGCTCGATCTGGCGATCGATTTTTGCCAGTCGAATGCCGAGCATCAACTGATCGACTGGCTGCACGCGGCTCGCACCCGGGTGGACGGTGTGGTCATCAATCCGGCTGCCTACACGCATACCTCCGTGGCGCTTGCCGATGCATTGACGGCGATCGACAAGCCGGTCATCGAAGTGCACATTTCGAACGTGCATCGCCGCGAAGCCTTCCGCCACCACTCGTATATGTCGGCCGTGGCCGAAGCGGTGATCATTGGGTGCGGCACGCAGGGCTATGTGCTGGCGCTGGAGCGGATGGCGACAATTCTGAAGTCGAGGACTGCGAAATGACTATGCCTGCTAAAAATCGCTCGTATCTGGTGGGGCTGATCGGTGCCGGCATTAGCGGCTCGCTCACGCCCGCGATGCATGAGGAAGAGGGCAGCCGGCTTGGCCTGCACTACGTGTATCGCCGCATCGATCTGGAAGCGCTCAAGCTCGATGTCACCGCATTGACGGACCTTCTGATCGCCGGCGAACGGATGGGCTACAACGGTCTGAACATCACGTATCCGTGCAAGCAGCAGATCATTCCGTTGCTCGACGAACTGTCCGATGACGCGCGCGCTTTGGGCGCCGTCAACACGGTGCTGCTTAAAGGCGGCAAGCGCATTGGCCACAACACTGACTGGTCGGGTTTCGCACGGGCCTTCCAGCGAGGTTTGCCGGACGTGGCGCTTGAACGCGTGGTGCAGCTTGGCGCGGGTGGCGCGGGCGCAGCGGTTGCCCATGCTGCGTTGATGATGGGCACGCAAGCGCTGACGCTGTTCGATGTCGACGCGACCCGCGCGCGCATCCTTGCCGACGAACTACAGCAACGCTTTCCCGCTTCAACCGTGCGCGCAGGCGAGTCACTGGCCGATGCGCTCGGAGAGGCCAACGGTCTGATTCACGCCACGCCAACCGGCATGGCCAAGCTGCCCGGTATGCCGTTGCCCGCGGAGTTGCTGCACAGCCGCTTGTGGGTCGCCGATATCGTCTACTTCCCGATCCGCACGGCCTTGCTGCAGGCAGCCGAGGCGGCCGGATGCCGCACGCTGAGCGGTGGCGGCATGGCGGTGTTTCAGGCGGTCGACGCCTTTCGTATTTTTACCGGACTGGAGCCGGATGCCGAGCGGATGTTCGCGCACTTCCAGACGCTGCTACCGCATCAATAGACAGGTAGTGCAGCACATCCAATAACGCATGGAGGAGACAGACATGCCGCATCCGATTCATCCCGCCCCATCCGATCTGCCGGAGCAGAACGCGCTGCCGGCGGGCGTCGCCGCAACCGGTGTGCGCCGTTCGAAGGCGCGCTACCGGATCCTCGCGCTGCTCGCCATCGGCACGATGATCAATTATCTCGACCGCACGGTGCTCGGCATCGCGGCGCCGCAGTTGACCAAGGAACTGGGCATCAACGCCGCGTTGATGGGGCTGATGTTCTCGGTATTCTCCTGGAGCTATGTGGCCTCGCAGATTCCGGGCGGCCTGTTTCTCGACCGCTTCGGCAGCAAGGTCACGTATTTTCTGGCGATGACGTTCTGGTCGCTGTTCACGCTCGCGCAGGGGCTGGTGCACGGCATTGCGCCATTGTTCGCGTTGCGGCTCGGCCTGGGTGTCGCGGAGTCGCCTTGCTTTCCGACCAATAGCCGCGTCGTGGCAACCTGGTTTCCGCAAAGCGAGCGTGCTATGGCGACGGGCACGTACACCGTCGGCGAATACATCGGCCTTGCGTTTTTCAGCCCGTTCCTGTTTGCGTTGATGGGCGCGTTTGGCTGGCGCTCGCTGTTCTACGTCGTGGGCACGGTGGGTCTGGCTTTTGGCCTCGTCTGGTGGTTCTGCTATCGCGAACCGCGCGATCATCCGGCCGCCAATGCCGCGGAACTCGAGTACATCGAGGCAGGCGGTGGCCTAACGCACCGCAAAGAGGCGCCAGGCGAAGCGAAGTCCAAGTCGAGTGGTTTCGAGTGGCGCACCATTGGCCGGTTGCTCAAGCATCGCCAGTTGAGCGGCATCTGCCTCGGTCAGTTCGCGGGCAACTCGACGCTGGTGTTTTTCCTCACGTGGTTCCCCACCTATCTGGCCACCGAGCGTCACATGGGCTGGCTCAAGATCGGCTTCTTCGCGATCATGCCGTTTATCGCCGCGTCGATCGGCGTGATGTTCGGCGGCACGTTTTCGGACTGGCTACTGCGGCGTGGGGTCTCGCCTAACGTGGCGCGCAAGCTGCCGATCATCGCGGGCCTGCTGCTCGCCTCCACGATCATTCTCGCCAACTACGTCGAGAGCAACGTGACCGTGATCGTGATTCTGTCGGTGGCGTTTTTCGCGCAGGGGATGGCGGCGCTCGGCTGGACGCTCGTGTCGGATATCGCACCGGACGGACTGCTCGGCGTGACCGGCGGCATCTTCAACTTTGCCGCGAACCTGGCCGGCATCATTACGCCGCTGGCGGTGGGCTTGATCGTGGCGTGGACCGGCTCGTTCGTCGGCGCACTGGTGTTCATCGGTGTGATCGCGCTGATCGGGGCGCTGTCGTACATCTTTATCGTCGGCGATATCAAGCGGATCGTGCTGACCGATTGAGCGAAACAAAAACGAAAACGCCTGCGGACCTCGTGGCCCGCAGGCGTTTCCCGTTAACGCTGTACGTATCAGGCTTCGTTACGCAGGAAGCGCAACACGGCATCGACGATCATCGCCCGGTGCCGCGTGCGCAGCCGAGGATGCGACGGATCGCGGCCGAAGGCGGTCCCAAAGGTATGGCGATTGCCGATGCGGTGAAAGCACATTGAACTGATCAGCAGGTGCAGATCGATCGCATCCACGTCGCTGCGGAACTGGCCGCTCGCGATGCCGCGCGCCAGCAGATCTTCGATTGTGCGGATCGCACTCGCGTTGCTGTTCTTGAACGTCTTCAACTGCTCGACGAACTTCGCGCCGTGAATGTTCTCGATGGTGACGAGACGCACGAAGTCGCGATGCCGGTCGTGATAGTCGAAGGTGAATTCCACCAGCTTGCGCATGCCTTCAACCGGATCGAGTTCGCTGACATGCAGATCCTGTTCGAGCGCGCGAATGTCGCCGTAGACCTTATCCAGCACCGCCTGGTACAACCCTTCCTTACTCTCGAAGTAGTAGTACAGCATGCGCTTGGTGGTATTGGTGCGCTCGGCGATCGCGTCCACGCGCGCTCCAGCCAGCCCCATGGCGGAGAACTCCTGGGTGGCGACTTCGAGGATATTGCGCTTCGTCTCTTCCGGATCGTACTTGCGGCGGGCGTCGCCGCGCCGAGGTTCAGACGGGATGCCGCTCTGATCGGGCGCGGCGGCCTTGCTTCCCTTTTTCATTGTGTATTTCAGCGGCGATGACGGCGCATTCTAGCATGTCGAAATTCACCGTCTCCATTGCATGGGCGGCATATCCGGCGGCCTATCTGGTTGTACATCTCGCGGCATAAGCCGACGCGTAACCTGCGTGAAAGCCGCTGGCCAGACGCGCACGCGTGGTGCGTCGATTCAGGTGGCCGCCCGGCGCCGGGCGGCCAGTGCGTCGCGCGCCTGCATGGTGGTGTAGGTCAACTGGGCGGCAGCGAGACCGAGCGTGCCGAAGGTATGCGTCAGACCAAACGCAGCGAACGCCTCCGGAACCGGCCGCTCGCCGGCAATCGCGGCTGCCAGCAATTCGCCGGAAACGGTAGTGGGCGCCATGCCGTGGCCGCCAAAGCCGACTGCATACCAGACGCCGTCCGCGCTCTGACCGATTTGCGGCATCTTGTGCCGCGCGTAACTCATCAGGCCACCCCACGCGTGCTCGATTCGCACATCGTGAAGTTGTGGATAGACCTTCAGGAGATCGCGCCGCAGCAACCGGGCAATGGCTCGCGGCTCGCGATTCAGGACGGAAATGCGACCGCCCCACAGGATGCGCGTATCGGGCAGCGGGCGGTAGTAGTCGAAGGCGAAGCGGGTGTCGTAGATCGCCGCTTCGGTGTCGATCGTTTCTTTCAGACGAGCGCCTAGCGGCTCGGTGGCCATGACGTAGGTGGCGATCGGCAGCACCGCGCGTTCGACGCGGGGATACAGGTTGCGCGCGTAGCCGCCGCCCGCCATCACAACCTGGCGCGCCTCGACGGCGCCTTCGGCCGTTTCGACCAGAAAACCGCTGCCTTGCCGCTGCAATCGCACGACCGGCGAGCGCTCGTAGATCTGCGCCCCCGCGGCGGCGACGGCTGTGGCGACTCCGAGGACGTACTTCAGCGGATGGAAGTGGAACGCGTTGCGCTCGAGCAGGCCGCCGTGATAGCGGCTCGTCTTCAGTTGTGTGGCGAGCGTGGCCGGATCAATCGGCTCCCAGTCGACGCCGAACGACTCTTTCATCAGACGGCGTTGCGCTTCGAGGCGGGCGGGCTCGTCGAACCAGTTGGCGAGGATCACGCCGGCGTGGGTCGCGTCGCACTCGATGCCATAGCGCGTCATGCGCCGCCGCATCAGATCGACCGCGTCGGTCGTGAGCGCGTAGAGCTCGCGAGCGCGCGCCGCTCCCAGAATCTTGAGCAGATCGGCGCAGTCGAGACTGTAGCCGCCGAACACGAAACCGCCATTGCGCCCGGACGCGCCGAAGCCCACCTGCTGCGCCTCGAGGACGACAACGTCGCGCACGCCACGCTCGACGAGGCCGAGCGCCGTCGACAGGCCCGCGAGGCCCCCGCCGATGATGCACACGTCAGCGGCACGCTTGCCGGACAAACGGACCCGTTCGGGCCGAACCACGGTTGCTTCGTAAAAGCTTTGCATAAACGTTAAGTGACCGATGTCTGCTTCTTCTTTAGCGGACGCCGGCGTAAGGCGTTGTCGAGTTCAGGATACTGGCAACAGCTTGCCGCTGAATACCACCGGACCGCTCGGGCCGTCCGGGTTCGGCGAGCCCCCCGGCGGTTCGATCGAGATGGCCAGCGCCGCGTAGCTCTCCGGCCGCTGTTCTGCGGCGCTGACCTTGCCGTTGCCGCTGTTGGGCAGCACGCCGAGCGAGACCGGATGGCCGCTGGCGGGGATGCCCCACAACTGCATCGCCCGGTCGGGTGGAAGCTGGACGTCGCCGAGCCGGTGCAACGTCATGGTCGAATGGGCTTCGTCCCACGCCACCAGCATGATCGGCTGGGCGTTCTTGTCGTTCAGCACGGCAACATGCGAGACCTCGGCCCCGGCTTGCTGCGCGACCGTCTGCGAGGGTGTCGTCGTAGTCCCTTCGATCAGCAGGAGCGAACGCACGGCAACGACCACCGCAATCGCCGCGATCGCGGTCACGCCGATGGCCCAGCCGCGCCAGAACGCGAGGTTGTCGAGCCAGTTGCGCGCCGGGCGTGCCGTGTCGGTAGGGCGGGTAGGGCGAGTCGCCTGGGCCGATGGCCGGGTGGGCGCACCGTCGCGAGCGGCGACGATGCCCAGCCGCTGTTCGATGGCCTCCCAGACCGCCGCAGAGGGCATGCGCGGCGGCACGAGTTCGGCCAGCGGCTCGAGCCGTTGCTGCCATTCTTCCAGCGACTTGCGGATCACGACGTCGTGTTCCGCGTATTGCTGCAGCCGTCGCCGTGCCCCGCCGCGCAAGGTACCGAGCACATATTCGGCCGCCAGCAGGTCCACCAGTTGAGGATACCGATGCAAATTCATCAGACACCCCCGCCCAGGCAGCTTTTCAGTTTGGCCAGGCCGCGCCGGATCCACGACTTGACTGTGCCAAGCGGCACGGTGAGGGTTGCGGCAATCTCGCTATGGCTTTGGTCGCGCAGATAAGCCAGCGCGACGGCTTGCCGCTGCACCGGTTCGAGCTGCTGCATGCACCCGTCCAGCAGCCGTGCCTGCAGGCTGACGGCTGAAAGCGTTTCCGGATCGGGGTCTCCCGTAGCCACAAGGTCGTCCAACGCCTCACTCCATTCTGTTTCCTGCGTGTTCACCCGCCGCAGGTGGTCGAGCGCACGGTTGCGGACAATCGCCGACATCCACGTCATGGGGGCCGACAAAGCGCGTTTGTAGTCGCCCGCAAAACGCCAGATGTTGACGAAGCTGTCCTGGAGGACCTCTTCGGCCCACTCGTGCTTGGTCAATATACGGAGCGCAAGGCCAAACAGTTTCGGCGCAGCCGCGTCATATAGCTCCCGCAGTGCCGCAGCGTCCTCTGTGGCAACGCGTTCGAGGAGCGCGGCAAGCGTTTCCGGCGTGAGTTCTCGAGTGTTTGCGGTCATGGACAAGTGAGTGAGGGTATGCGGGGCTATGTTACTCAATTTCCGTCCGCGGTTATATCGGGTTTTTTTTACGTGCGACTGCATCCTCCAGGCCGGAGGCTGCGTATATGGCGGTGTAGGCGGGTCTGCGTCAAGAGCCGGAGCGCTTTCCAAGGGCCGGGGCGCAGGGTAGGGAGGACGGGGGGAGGGGAGGCTCATTCGGCATGGAGGTCAAGCCAGTCATTCAAACATCACGACTGGCTTGACCGGAATGAGCGAGGGTCGAAGGGCTTACTTGCCCCAGCTCAAGACCACCGGGTCGAGGCGCCGCGCAATCGTCAGGAGGCCTTCGCGGGTCGCGGGATGCATCGGCAGCAACGGATGACGGACCGCATCGGACTTGATCACGCCGCCGGCTTTCATCAGTGCCTTGGGGGTCGCCAGACCGCCCTGGCGGTTCTCATAGTTGATGAGCGGCAGCCAGCGCTGATAGTTGGCTGCGGCGAGTTCGGTGTCGCCTGCCGCGTAGGCATCGACGATCTGGCGGATGCCGTCGGGATAGCCGCCGCCCGTCATCGCACCGGTTGCGCCCGCATCCAGATCGGCCATCAGCGTAATTGCTTCTTCGCCGTCCCACGGGCCGACGATGGCGTCGCCGCCCAGTTCGATCAACTCGCGCAGCTTCGCGGCGGCCTGCGGCACTTCGATCTTGAAGTACGAGACATGGGTGAGTTCCCGCGCCATCCTCGCGAGAAACGGTGCCGACAGCGCCGTGCCGGCCACCGGTGCATCCTGGATCATGATCGGAATATCGATGGCGTCGGAGACCTTCTTATAGAACTCATAGATGCCACGCTCGCCCACGCGGATTGTCGCGCCGTGATACGGCGGCATGACCATCACCATCGCGGCGCCGGCATCCTGCGCGGCACGGCTGCGCAGCGCACACACGTGCGAGCTGAAATGCGTGGTCGTGACGATCACGGGGACGCGCCCGGCAACGTGTTCGAGCACTACGCGCATCAAGGTGCTGCGTTCGTCGTCGGAGAGGGCGAACTGCTCGGAAAAATTCGCGAGGATGCACAGGCCGTTCGAGCCCGCATCGATCATGAAGTCGATGCAGCGTTTCTGGCCTTCGAGGTCGAGGCGTCCTTCGTCGTCGAAGATGGTCGGGGCGACGGGAAACACGCCGCGATAGGATGTCTGAGTGGTTGTTTGATTCATGATGTTTCGGTCTGCCTGGGATTGATTGATTATGGATTGACGATTTGGCTAAAGAGGAATCAGGTAATGGCGCCGATTTGCCAGGGCACGAATTCGTTCTGGCCGTAGCCGTGAATCTCGCTGCGCGAGAGCGTGCCGGAAGCGGTGTCGAGCATCAGTTGGAACAGTTCGGCGCCCATCTCTTCAATCGACTTCTGGCCGCTGAGAATCGAGCCGCAGTTCAGATCCATGTCTTCCTGCTGACGGTTCCACAGCGCGTCGTTGGTGGCGATCTTGAGCGACGGTGTCGGCGCGCAGCCGTAAGCTGAGCCGCGTCCGGTCGTGAAGCAGATCAGGTTGGCGCCGCCCGCCACCTGGCCGGTCGCGGAGATCGGGTCGTAGCC
>Ga0302234_10000463_pt1 | contig 31353 bp, 28 predicted proteins | sample II_Palsa_N3_2_FD_193576 | JGI IMG/M metagenome (GOLD analysis project Ga0302234, IMG submission 193576) | Peat permafrost microbial communities from Stordalen Mire near Abisko, Sweden - II_Palsa_N3_2 | ecosystem: Environmental > Terrestrial > Soil > Palsa > Peat permafrost | place: Sweden... | reverse complement strand
TCCCTGCCTAGCCTCCCGAGAAATAACCCCAACTCGAACAAGACGTTGTCTCTTACGAGGAGTTCTCGTTCCCCTCGAACTTCAACCGAGTCTTGTGGGAGAAACACGAACAACGCGAAGTCGAACTGCATCACGGCGTTCATCAGATCTTCAATTGGGGTGTTGGTTTCGCGGAAGATCCCTTGGGACCAGAGCACGGGTTCAGACTCGTGGGAAAGTTCTTTCTGTGCCGCCTCGGCTGCCCGAAGCGCTTCCGTCGAGGAGCCAATGAAAACTCTCGGTTTCATGGGTTTTCTCCGCAGAGAAGCCTATCATAACGAAGACTCAGATGAACGATCACAGGCCCGTCGGAAGGTCGACGGATTATCCCAGCCAGGAAAGCTCTTGATCGGCGCGATGCGAGCCGCCGACGGTACGCAAGAAAATCTGTTCCAAAGTTAGCTTCTCGCCGGGTGCGGGCGTCGCGCCATCGCCGCCGGGCGACTGTGATTCTACGCCGGCGCGGAGTTCCTCCAGCGATCCCTGGGCCACGAGGCGTCCCCGATGAATGATGGCGACGTGACTGCACAGGCGCTCCACGATTTCGAGTACGTGCGAAGTAAGAAAAATCGTGGCGCCGCGCGCGATCATGCCTTGCAGCATCGACTTCAAAGTTCCGGCGGCGATAGCGTCGACGCCTTCGAAGGGTTCGTCGAGGAAGAGAACTTTGGGGCCGTGAATTACGGCGGCGGCCATGGCGAGTTTTTTCTGCATGCCGTGGGAATAATCGGTGATCAGCTTTTTCGGCTGATCGGCGAGTTGCATGAAGTCGAGGAGTTCGGCGGTGCGCTGGGCGGCGGTTTGGCGGTCGAGTCCGTACATGCGGCCGGCGAAGTTCAGGAACTCGGAGCCGGTGAGGCGTCCGAAGAGCGCCATCCCTTCGGGGACGACTCCGATTTGACGCTTCACTTCCACTGGATTCTTCTCCAGGTCAAGGCCGAGGATTTCGATGCGGCCCGCGCTGGGCGCAAGCAGGCCGGTGAGCATTTTGATGGTCGTCGATTTGCCCGCGCCGTTGGGGCCGAGAAAACCGAAGAATTGTCCCGGGGCCACGCGGAGATCGACGCTGTCGACAGCGATCAGGTCTCCGAAGCGGCGGGTCAGACCTTGAGTGGAGATTGTGGGAGCGGGGTCCATGAAACTTCTGAATCTAGCACAGATGGGAGAATCGCTGCCTAGCTGGCTGGGCGGGGGTCTTGGCTCAGTTGTGCCCGTGGAAGGTAAGAAACTACTGGACCACGAAGGACACTAAGTATCACGAAGGGTTTGGAGCGTGAAGGTTTACTGTTTCTCTTTTGACGCTCCTTTCTTGTCCGTCTGCTTGTTCGGCGGATCCTGGCTCCATGGTGGGACCACGCCGATCATCCGTGCGTAAGCGATCGATTGCCCGAGATGCTCGCCGATATGGGGCACGATGTAGAGCAAGACCCCACGCTCCGTAATCTTACCGCCGAGCCAGTCCATGCTTTTTTCCAGGTCAGCGTCGGGCATGTCAGTGATCGCCTGCTTCGCGTGGGCGTACGATTCTTTCATTGTGGCGATCACCTTGACCTTGTCGGTGGTGGACTGCTCCATGCTCTTCGTATCGATCCCTACTGGAATTCTTGCGCCCACCAGCCTGTACATGTTGTAGTTAGCCGCGCTCACATGCAGAAATACTTCGGCAATGGACCGCACCTCCGGCGCAGGCCGCCAAGCGTACTTGTCAGCGGGGATCGCCTCCGCCAGGCGAATGAACTCGTTTTCCTGCACGATGACTTCAGACAGGACCTCGGAGCGATATCCCGTAACTCCGGGCGTGCCGTCCTTGTAAGGATTCACCTGCCCCGTTAAACAAGGCGTTGCAAGAGAAAGCACAAGCAGGCAGATTGCGGGCAAAATCCGTTTCATGAAGTTCCTCGTTTCGATCCATCAGTGTAGCAGCGGAGCGAAGGCCGTGTAGATTCTTAGAGGCATCCCTTGCCTCGCGGAGTAAGCAATTCTTGGCCCGACCGAGTGGGTTCGGGAAAGCGATTGGACAGGGATCGCGATTAACAATGCGAGGGCTTGCGACAACAAGAAAAACGCCCTGGCCTTGCGGTCAGGACGTTTCATTTTGGCAGAACTGCAGCGGGTTAGAACAGGTTCCACAGGAATTGGTTGTACACGTCGTGGTGATACTGCACCTCGGGAGCTTTTACGAAGGTTCCAAGGAGGCGCGGGCAGCGGTCGGCGGCGGCTTGTTTCAAGTCGGCGTAGCGGCCTTTCACGTCTTCGCCGAGAAGTTCGGTGGTCCACTCGGCTTTGCGGAAGTCTTCGAGGGCGGTGTAGATATTGTCGGGCAAATAACGCTCGGCCTGGCGAAGGTTCTTGATCTTCGACGTATTGCCGTCGATGCCGCTCTTGAAAATCGAGAGCATGACGAGGTACGGATTCGCGTCGGGAGCGACGGAGCGGACTTCCACGCGCATGCTCTTCTCGTTGCCGATGGGAATGCGGATCATCGATCCGCGGTCGACAGCGGAGGCTTTGATCTGGTTCGGGGCTTCGAAGTGCGGATCGAGGCGGCGATAGGCATTTACGCTCGGGTTCAGCAGCAGGCAGATGTCATTGCCGTGGGTGAGGATGCGATCGAGGAATGCCCAGCCGAGCTTGCTGAGCTTCTCTTCGCCCTTCGCGTCCCAGAAAAGGTTCTTGCCGTTCTCGCTGATTGAAACGTTGGTGTGCATGCCGCTGCCGTTCACGCCGACTACCGGTTTGGGCAGGAACGAAGCGGTCAGGCCCATGTGGGTGGCGACCTGGCGGCAGATCAGTTTGTAGAGTTGAATCTGATCGGCGGCAGCGACTACTTCGCCGTAGCCATAGTTGATTTCGAATTGCGACGGGGCGACTTCGGGGTGATCTTTTTCATTCTGGAAGCCCATGGAGCGTTGCACTTCTGCGGTGGTGTCGATGAAAGTGCGGAGCGCGTCGCCGGGCAAGGAGTGGTAGTATCCGCCGGTGTTTACGTATTCGAATTTTCCGGTCTCGTGATAACGGCGCTCGGCGTCGGCGCCCTTGAATAGGAAGCCTTCAATTTCGTTGGCAGCGTTGAGCGTGTAGCCTTTCTTTTTGTGCAGCGCTGCGGCGTATCCCTTGAGGACGCCGCGAATATCGGCGGTGTAGGGAGTTCCTCCCTTGTCGATGACTTCGCCGAAGACGAGCACTTTGCCGGAACCGAAGACGTCGGCTGGCGCCCAATAAAATGCCGACCAGTCGATGCCGAGGCGGAGATCGCTCTCGCGCTGGGCGGTGAAGCCGCGAATCGAGGAGCCATCGAAGGTGAGGTTGTCCCAGCTCTTGATGAGAAATTTCTTGTCGTAATCGAGCATGTGCAAGCGGCCTTCGAGATCGCTGAAGAGCACGGTCACGGCCTTGATGCGCTTCTCGTCGGTTAAATACTTTAAGCGCTCTTCCTGAATTTTATGAATCGGCGTCCACTTAGTACGTTGCTCTTTTGCTTCTAGATTGAGGTCTTCGAGCTCGTCGTAGGTAAGGGACAGAAAATTGCGAAGTTCATTAGGCATGGATGTTCTTCAGTCTCCTCTTCGTGATCTGCGAGTAATTTGTTGTAGCAAGCAAACGCCAGCGAAACCTGGAGTTGAAAATGACTGGGGGTGTACCGGAAAGGATAGCGCGAGTTTTGGTCTGGCGACAATCGAAAAAGCTGATGGGAAGCATGAAAGAGATTGCTTTAACGGCGATCTCGGGACCGTGTACCGTTACTCCGAAATTCTCCGCCAACACTCACTCCAAGCCTTCCACCACATACAACGTCCCCAGTTCACGGAGGGGGTTATAAACATAGGTTTTGCTGTCCTCAGCGTAAGCTAACCCTGATGCCAGGTTCGATCGAGAGCCCGCCCTGTCGCTCAGTTCTACGGTCTGGAGAAGCGTCCGCTTTCCTGTCGTGGTTTCCACACGGTACACGCTTGCTTGCCACGGCGTGCCTGAAGAGACGATCAAGGCTTGTCCATCTTTAGTCCATTTCTGCGGTATTTCTTGCGGCGCGATACCCGCGACCACTTGCATCCTTTGCGTCCCACTATCGAATACCACGGTTTCTCCGGCAGCATTTCCTCCGGCAATCCGCTTCCCATCCTTCGCGACCGCGATCCCGGTAAAATCCGGTGGGCCCAAGGGTTGGGGACTGCCCCCTTCGAGATCAATCTCATACGTGCGCAGCGGCTGCCCTTCAGTCGCCCCAGTCAGCAGCAAATGCTTGCCGTCCGGGAACCACGCCACGCGGCTCAGAGTGGCAAGGTTGCCCAAGGGCAATCGCCGGCTTTCTCCCGTTCCAATGGGATTCAGCGCCACTTGCGGCGGTCTCGTCAGCAGCGGCGCGGCAGTAGTCGTTCCGTCAGGCGAAAATTTCGGTGTGGCTCCCAGCCCCAACGCCACCGGCGCCGAGCCATCCAGCTTCCGGTAAACCACCAGGTAGAGCGGCCCCGCTGGACCGCCAAATTCCAGGAAAACAATCGCTTTGCCATCGGGCAAAATATCAGGTAACACCGACCCGTTGAACCACCCCAGCCCGCTCCGCTCTTTTCCGGTCGAGGGGTCAATCCCTGTGATTTCGGACTCCTGATGGTCGCCGCAAAGCAGCACGCGCCCGTTCGCAGCTATATCCATAAGCCGCGATCCCTGAGGCGTCGTCAGAATTTCCCGCTGCTTCCCCGAAAGGCTCACACCATACAACTGCATGTCCGCCGCCTCAACGGAAGCGGTGAACCAGAGTTCCGTGCCGCTCCTTGACCAGGCTAGCCCCTCGACGCCCTCAAATTCTTTGGTAAGCTGTTGATGCTTCCCCGCCTGGTCCACTACCGACACCCAGCCTCGATTGTCGCCGATCACCGGATGTTCCAGAAATGCGACCTGATCGCCGCTGTGAGAGACGCGCACGTAGTCGAGATATCCGGCGGTGGTATAAACAATTTTTCCCGCGGGATACTCCAATTGAATTTTCCGGTTCGTTTGCCGCACTACCGCCAGGGTTTTGCCGTCGGGTGCGTAATCGGCCGAAATCACGTCTTTCTCCAGCGCGCGCGGCGTGCCCCCAGCCATTTGCGCCTGCGCCATGGTCCCACTCATGAAATGAGAGCCGTTCACCGGATCGAGCGCAAGCTCCATGTCTCCGCCGGAAGAAAGACTAAGCAGCATCGCACTGGGAAGGTCGACTTTCGTGGATTGCGGAAACTCTGTGCGCACGGTGTAAACCTGCATCGGGTCGTTGTTCCATTGCGCGCTGTAAATAATTGTTTGTCCATCCTTCGCAAAACGTGCATTCGAAACATAGCCTTGTTGATAAGTCAGCCGGGTAAATTTCAGGTGTGTCTTTGCGACGGACCACCGCCCCGCCAACCACGCTCCTGCCCCCAGCACCAACAGTCCCAGCACCGCCGCCGCCCAGGGCAACCACACTCGCCTCGCCTTCGGCTGCTCGATGCTCCGTGTCACCGAGGTTCCGCTCAGCGATTCAATGGCAAATGCCAGATCGCTGGCCGACTGGAACCGCCGCTCGACATTTTTTTCCAGACAACGAACCAGAATCCGTTGCAGCGCCGGCGGACCTTGCCAGCCCGTTTCGTTCAACTCTGCCGGTTCTTCCCGCAAAATTGCGGTCATGGTTTCGGCGGAGGTATCACGCCTGAAGGCCCGCTTGCCGGTGAGCATTTCGTACAGCACCGCGCCGAAGCTGAAGATGTCTGATCGAGCGTCGCTCGGATCGCCCTTCACCTGCTCCGGCGACATATAGCCGACGGTTCCCATCACCGTTCCCGGCATGGTTGCCGGACTGGTTAGCGTCACTTCCGTCTGCTGGCTTTCCTCCGGCCTCAGCAGCTTCGCCAGCCCGAAATCCAGAACTTTTACCCGTCCATCTCGCGTGATGAATACATTGTCCGGTTTCAAGTCCCGGTGCACGATTCCCTTATCGTGCGCTGCCGCGAGTCCATGTGCGATGCCGAGGGCGTACTCGATTGCGCGCCGCACCGGCAGCGCCCCTGCGTCGAGCGTTTCCCTCAGCGTCTTGCCCTCGAGAAGTTCGCTGACCAAAAAAGGAGCGCCATCGTGCGTCCCGATATCGTGGATTCCCAGAATATTAGGATGGTTCAGCGCCGCAATGGTACGCGCCTCCTGTTCGAAACGCCGCAGGCGGTCGGCATCCTTGGCCAGCGCCTCCGGCAGAACCTTGATCGCGACGTCTCGCCCCAGCCGGGTATCGCGTGCGCGGTACACCTCACCCATGCCGCCCGCTCCGAGCGTCGATTGAATTTCGTAGGGGCCTAGTTTTGTGCCAGAGTTAAGAGTCATGCGTGGGCGCCATTATATTGCATGGCACATCGCATGACATCGACATCCGCGGCTGCTCGGCTGATTCTGCATACTATTCGGCCATCGCTCTACTGCATTCCCAGCCCTGTTCCCGGCAGAAGATGGATGATGATACCTAGAGCGGTGAGGACGGCGAGATAGTAAATGGTGGTTGAGCGACTAGGGTGTGGGGGCAGGTTTCCGGCGAAGAAGATTTGATACGCAGCGCCGAGGGCGACGAGAAAGAACATGCCCTCGCCGAGCACTGCCCATAGTGCCAGACTGGCGGTGAGGAGAACGATGCGCTCGGTTTTGCTTAAGGCCAGCGCGGCCTGGCCGCCGTCTAGAATCCAGACGGGGATGAGGTTGAGCAGATTCAGCACCGCGCCGGCTCGCGCGAGGGCTGCCCATAGCGGATTGCCGGTTTGCCACCATAGGGCGGCGCAGGCGACGGCCGTGAGAAATCCTGCGAGAGGCCCGGCGAGGCTGATGGCGGCGCGCGTTTCCAAGGGCACGCCCATTGCCTGCCAACGGACGTAGGCTCCGAGTCCGGGAAGAAAGACGGGCATATCCGCAGGCAAGCCGCGGCGTTTGATGTCGATGAAGTGGCCCGTTTCGTGAAGCAGGATCAGCACCGCGAATCCGACGCCGAACTTCATGCCCCACATGGCCCAGTAGAGAGCAATGTAAGCGGCAAAGCTGAGCAGGAATTTCAGCTTGAAGAGGGCGAAGAGAATTGCCTTACCTTTGGCCAGCAGGATCGCGATTGGGCCTACGGGGCCGAGGCGCTTGGCCCACTTGTTGTCGGTTGGTTCGGGGAGTTGGGCCTCATCGGCTGCAACCTCAAGGCCGCGGGCATGCTCTTTGATCCAGTCGTATTGCTTAGATGTGCGCGGCAATAGAGGCAACCCGGCCAGCCAGCGCTCGCGGGCCTGGCGCAGGTCTCCCTTGGATTCGAGGGCTTTCGCTTCGGAGGCCAGGCGATCAAGTTCTTGGGAGTGAACCAGCGCGTGGCATTGATCGCAGACGAGTGCGCCGGGCGGGAGGTCGCGCGCGCAACGGCGGCAGCTTCGAATCAGTTCAGGAGTGATGGAGGACACAATTCTTGATCTTACGCTTGTCGGCCCGCACTAACTCCGGCTGGCGGCCGAGGTGGGGATTGAAATGGCCCTTCGAGCGCCGGTGAGGTCTGCCGCGTAATTTGCCATGCAATGCGAATCCCAATGAAGAGGATGAACAGGCCGATAGCGCCATTGATGGGATGGGCTAGATCCCGAAAGGGTGACGCGAGTCCAAGAAACGCCAGCTGCATCAATCCCTGATCCCCGCTTATGCCGTAGTGAATCGAGATGGGAACCGCCGCCATCGATACCGCCGCATAGGTGAGCAAAGCTGCCGTGATCTGATAGCGGCGTCCGCCGTGTCCGTTCGATCCCTTCATCATCGCCTTGCCGACCATCCAGCCCACGGCCAGCGAGACGTAGCCGATGACGATGCCGGTCGCAATCGTGAACGTGGCGTACAGAATCAGTCCAGCAATGGCCGCGCCTACACCGTACACAATCCCACGCACGTAGTCCGCGTGGCTGTCTTGCGGCAACTCGCTGTGCGCCTTTTCGCCGCAGCCCTGGCAGGAAATCGCTCCATTCAAGCGGTAGTAGCGTCCGCCGATCGGCTGCTGGCAGTAGTGGCAGCGATCGGAGCCTGGGGCTCCGAGGTATTCGGCGGTGCCGAACTGAGGCGTGGAGTGGTCGAAGTTGCTAGTCATGGCCCGGAACAATAACACAATGCCAGAGGCTTTTTAGGAACTTTGTTCGTTTCGGGTAGTGGTGCAGTTTGGCTTACGCGTTGGGCCGGTTAAGCGGGAGATCCTTCGCTACGCCTGAAAAACGGCTCCGCTCAGGATGACAGTTTCGTAAAAAGCCCAAATTGCACCACTACCCGTTTCGATGGGCGCCGGTAATTTTGAACCAGTGGGGATGCTAGCCTCCCGCAAAACCTGAGAGTGACTCATGCCGATAAACTTGTTCGCGACTGCGCTGGCCAACTCTTCACGAATTCGCCCAAGCGATCTAAAGCTCGCGGAAACTTCTCTGCGGTGGCGGCGAAGCCAAGTCGAAAATGGGACGGACAATCGAAGCAATCCCCTGGGGCGAGCAGAATTCCCTGTTCAGCGGCAGCCTGGCAGAACGGCCGGGCGTTCTCTCCGCTGGCCAGCCAGGGAAATGCGGTCGTTCCTCCCTGAGGGCGAATCCACCCCAGGGTTTCGCGATGTTCAACCATAAAGCGATCCAGGTGCGCCAGGTTCAGGGTTGCGGCTTCTTGCGTTTTCCCGAGAACCACATCGCGTTTGCGCATCGCGATTTCGGCAAGCATCTCTCCTGGCGAATTGTTCGAGATCGAAAACAATGCTCGCGCATTCCAGTAGCGTTCCCGGCGTTTTCGGTCATGCTCAATCATCCATCCTGTACGCAGGCCGGCCAAAGCAAACGCTTTCGAGAAGTCGTGGATGACAGTCGCTTGCGGCAGCCGCGACGCCGACTTTGTCTCTCGTCCGTGGTAAATCGGGTGATACACCTCGTCACTCACAAGTTGGATTCCACGCGCCGAGGTGAACTCATGCAAACTCTCCATCTCCGCATCGCTCATGGTCGCGCCGGTCGGGTTGTGCGGGCTGTTTACCAGGATCAGGTTCGTCCTCGAATCCGCGAGCCTCATGATCTCTTCAACGTCGACGCGGCAGTTGTTTTCCTTGCGTATGCCGTAAAAGCGGGTCTCAATACCCAGCGACTCGGGCAGCGCAGAAAAGGGCGGGTATCCGGGCCGAGGCAAAATTACGTTGGCTCCAGGCTCAGCCGCCAGCCACATCAGGACGACCAGGGCCTCCGAGGCGCCGGTCATGATCTGCACACACTCCGCGCTCACGTCGTGCATTTCCGCGATCGCTTCACGCAGTCCATCGGCTCCGGCGGGATGGCCATAGACCAACTCATGATTGAGGAACCGCTGCCGCTCTTCCTCGCCTGCGAGGTTCAACAGGGCATTGACCGTCCACCTCGGCCCTTCGCTCGACGCCAGGTTGAATTCAATATCGTGCTCGTAGCTGTCCAGCCACATGTCCAGCAGGAAGGGCTTCAATTGCATGCCGCACCTCGAAAGATTGGATTCGACAGAACGCGAATCTCTTAGTGATTAGCTGCTTTTTGCGGAGAATCCTGGTGGTGACAGCAATATTTTCGTTTCTGGTCAGAAGGCAGAGCACGAGGAACCCCTGTCGACATCGTAGCACCGTCGATTGCTCTTGAATCGATCACCGTTCATCCAGATGTCAGGTGACAAAGAGGGGCGATTTTAGCCGGACATGAAAAGGCGCGTATGAAATGAACAGCAATTTACGGGGCGTAGGGTTGGGCGTAGTAGCCGGTACGCGTGCGCGCTGTGGCGCCGGGCTTGTCGACGGTTAGGGCGATGGCATGGTATTCATTGGCGCGGTCGGCGCGAGCGGATTGGAACGAGAGGACGTAAAAAGCTTCGGCATCGGAGAAACAATTAGCCAGTTCGGTGGTGAGGTCGTTGCTGGAATTGAGAACTCGACCGCCGCTTTGAACGGCGAGCACCTGCAGGCTCAGGTTCGCGGGCATGGCTCGATTCGCGGAGGTCACGCCTTTCAGAAATTCCTTGTAATACGTAATCCGAGTTCCACCGGCATCCGCGAGACCGAGGGGATCGATGCTGTAGAGGGTGATGCGGGCCTGCCGCAGTCCGGCGGAGGCGGCGACGATCGAGTCGAAGAAATGCTCCTCCTGTTTACGGGTGAGTTCGATGTTCGGTCCAGATAACAATGGCCATCCCGGACTGAACCAAACCATGAGCTTTCTGCCGGGACGAGTCTTTTCGTACTCGACGAATGAGTTCATGGTTTTAAGGGACATTTCAAAACGTTCCGCCGCGCCCCAGAATCCCTGCGAGCGATTAATGATCCGCAGGCCGGTTTCGTACTGGTCGTAGAGTGTTGCAAGGGCGTTTCCATCGCGGGAGGAAGTCTTTTGGATTTCGGTTCCCCTGTCGGAGAAAACGATGAGTGAAGTTGGCACGGCAAGTTTGCCGCCGTTCTGCAACAGGAATCTCTTGAGTTCACTTCGCTCGTAACTCACGGATTGGAGGCCGACGTTGACGGCGTCGACGACCAGAACCACTTCAACCGGCGGATCGTTGGCCGCGGCTGCGGCGCTATCCACTGGTTGAAATGAAAGAATTTCTTGCGGGCGTTTATCGTCAAGGAGGGTGAAATCCTGCTTCTGTAACCCGCGAACGGGCGCTCCTGATTTGTCCGTCACTTGCACATCGAGTTGAATTTGCCGGTCCGGCGCCGGGGCGGGGGCTTTGGCCGGCTCTGGAGAGCGGGGTTGCAACTGAGGTTGGGAAGTGTCTTGGGCTGACAAAGGAAGGGCGAGAGAGAAGATGAACAAGAAACGAAGGAAACGAGCCATGCGGATCACCTCGTAACAGACTCCAATTATCCCTCAACTAGAGTTTAAGAGGTTGCGCAAGAGCCGGGAGTTGCCTACTGGCGGTGGGTGGAGGCGCCGGAGGCGATTTCGCGCAGGGCGCTAACAAATTCCGCGGCGGCGTTAGGATCGGACAGGGCCTCGAGGCGGACTGTCGCGGAAAATTGCGGCGACTCAGGGCGGAAGTGTACTTGCAAAATGTCCTGCCGGCGCGCGGACATGAGCGCATTCAATTCAGCCGACGGATCTTCCTTCCAGTGGGTGCGGGTGGTAAGGATTACAGGGCCGGGTTCGAAGACATCCCACTCCCGGTCGTCGCGTTTGCGGGAAGAAATACCGCGATTGTGGGCGCACCAGCGATGACGCATTACTTCGAGATGAAAGCTGGGAGAACCATCCAGGTCAGCCTCGAAGGTTAAAGTCTCTTTTTGCCGCTGCCAGCAGCTCATCAGCCACTGCGCCGGAAGAGGGCGGGGGCGGAAGCGAACGGTCACGCGGGCGTTCTCGAACCAGCGGGAAGGAAAATGGAGGTGAGCCTGGAGGCTGGAGGTTCCCATCCAATGGGATTCGAGGATGCGTCCCTTGCCGGCGCAGGCGTCCTGCACCCAGCGCAAGGCGGCGGCACCTTTCTTGCGGTTGTAGTGGGAAAACACGACATACCACAGCGCCAGAACGGCGACGGAAGAGACAACGTCAATTAGGAGAAGGCGCCCCACACGCTTTCCTCTGATGCTCATGGTACGTCCGAGGTTGCGAAGGAAGCAAGGGCCATTCGTCTCCAATCGCACACTTCAGGGAGGGTCGACGATTGTTGGGCTGTGGAAAAACGGGGGAAGGAACAGTTGGGTGGCCCAAGGCCCGGTCAGTCCCTGCGCGGTCGCCCGGTTACAATGGCCGCGTGCCCTTTCACGTTCGGGACTTCCAGCCTGATGATTTCGACACGCTGTGGCGCATCGATCAAACCTGTTTTCCTGCCGGTATTTCGTATACGCGGGCGGAACTAAGACTTTACATGCGGCGGCGGGCGTCGTTTACGCTGGTCGCGGCAGGCGGGGAGGCGGGGGCTGCGATTGATCCCGATTCAGGAAAGGCGGGGAAAAATACTCCGGCCGCTTCTTCCGGCGAGGGTGCGATTGCTGGCTTCATTGTCGCCGAGGCGGGAGCCCGCGCACGGGGACACATTATTACTATCGACGTAATTGCGGCCGCCCGGCGCTTCGGCGTGGGATCGTTGCTGCTGCGGGCGGCTGAAGATCGTCTGATTTCTGACGGATGCCGCTCGGTTGAGTTGGAGACGGCGGTGGACAACCTCTCCGCCTTGTCGTTTTATAAGCGGCACGAATACAGCGTGACGAGAATTTATCCGGGCTATTATTCGAACGGCGTGGATGCGCTGGTGCTGGAGAAGACTCTCGTCTGAATTCTTCTGTCGTAGAAAAACTGCGCCAGGGCGATTTGCGCTTTTCCTGCTTCTCCAGCTACCTTGCCTGTAATGAAAGTTGCGATTCAGGGCGAACTCGGTTCCTTCAGCCACGAAGCGGCGGAGAACATGGTGCCGCGGTGTTCGGTGGTTCCGTGCGCGAGATCTGCAGAGGTGTTTGATCGAGTGGAGAAGGGTGCGGTCGGGGCCGCGGTGATCCCTATCGAAAACTCACTGGCGGGTACCGTGGCCGAACATGCCGATTTGTTGGTGGCGCGCGCCGTATTCATTCAGGGGGAATTCCTGCTGCGCATTGTGCATAACGTGATTGCGGCTCCGGGAGTGAAGTTGAGCGCGGTGCGCAAGGTGCTGTCGCATCCCGTGGCGCTCGACCAATGCCGCGATTTTTTTCGTCATCATGCGGGCATTGAGCCGATTCCGTTCTACGACACGGCAGGAAGCGTAAAGCACGTTGTGGCGCAGAATCTTACGGACGCGGCCGGGATCGCCGGAAGACATGCGGCGCGCGAGTACTCCGGCAAAATTCTGCAGGCCGGTATCGAAGATGACAAACGCAACTTCACGCGCTTCCTGTTGATTCGGAAATCGGTGGCAGAACTAAGAACAAAGCAAAACGGCACCCGGCGGCAGAAGGGAAGCGCCGCTTCCAAACGCGGCTACCAGCGCTTGATTCCAGCCGGGTCGAACAAGACATCGATTGCCTACAAACTGAAAAATCAGCCGGGCGCGCTGTTCAAGTCGCTCAGCGTGTTTGCGCTGCGGGACATCAGTTTGAGCAAGATTGAATCGCGGCCTCTGCGTGGGCGGCCTTGGGAGTATGTCTTCTATGTAGACTTTCTGCGTGGGGACGATGAGCCGGCGCGCAATGCGCTGTGGCATCTGGGTGAGGTGGCGGAGTTCGTGAAGGTGCTGGGGATCTATCCGGCGGCGTGAGGCGCGGTTCCTAGTGCTGCGATGAGTTGCAGTGCCTACCGAGCGTCGATGTCGAGACCGTTTCCGACGCCAAGCGAGAATGCTGGCCGGAGCCGTTACTGTCGTAACTTGCGCGGAAGACGGGCAGAAGTAGCAAACTGGCAAGACGAGGTGAATTGTGCCCACAGCTTTGCTCGATACCAGCATCTATCCCTCGACGGTTACGCACGACGCAACCGCTACTCGCCGCGTTGCCCAACGAGGCAACAGATTGGTGATGTGGATAGAGGAGGCCCCAGTTCGACGACGTTTGAGAGGCAAGACACAGGAAGAATCGGACGCGATCTATCGTTCTCTTGACCAAATGGCCGAAATGGCGAGGGATGGCGCACTTGTTCCTTACGATAGCGACGAAACGATCTTCGAAAGCCTTTACCTTCACCTTCCTGCCTTGCGCGGAAGTCAATTCGACGTGTTCCGTGGAGTTAAACGGAGGATCGCCCAAGGTCCGCTGCGTCGCACGTACATGATCGAAGGCTGCTTCTCAGAGGAACAAGCAAGATTCTCCAAAGAGCAACACAATCGGGACCGGGAGCAGTTTCTTGAAAATATCAATCATCCTCGTTTTCTGAAGATGAAGAAGCGAACCGGCGGGAGTCATCTTGCCGATCTCTACCTTGTGTGGACCGCAGAGGAAAATTCCCTTGATTACTTTATTACCCTGGATACAACTTTCCTAAATGCCGTAACTTTACCCAAGCCCTTGGACACTGCGGTTAAGCTCTGCACCCCGATGCAGTTTGTGCAGCAATGCTCGTAATTCGACCGTAGCGTCGACGAGCGCGTGGCTGCAAACTGTTCAGCTGTCGTGACAGCTCGCAGTACACCAAAATAAAGCCGAGGCGATCTCGACTTGTAAAAACGGCCTGATTCTAGCCCGTGATATACTCCGGGCCGTCAGTTGCGAGGGCCTTTGAGTTACGGCGTAAAGCGCGACGAGGTTATCAAAAGGCACAGTGATTTTAGCGGCCAACTCAGTGCGCAGTGTCGTACTCTCAGCGCCGGAATACTCGCCTTCACGTGGGCTTTGATGACCAAGGAGGACAGCTCCGTACAGAACGGGAGCGGCCTCTCGGGCCACAAGAATCTGGTTGGTATAGCTACCGTAGTGATCTTAGTGCTCGTCATGGATGGGGCCCAATATTATGCGGGGTTAAAGGTTCAGGAGCGGTGTTTGAAAAAAATGGGGACTAGGGACACCGCGACCTGTGATCATGACTTCTGGGATACTCTTCAGCACAGGGCCTTCCACGCAAAACTCCTCGGATTGGGACTTGCGGTGCTGTGGCTCCTAGCTTATCTAGTCTATCTATTTGATAAATAACGAGTCGAGAATGGGGGCATAATGCCTCACGTCGCGAGCTGGATAGGGCAGATAGGAGTTGTTAGCCTGTCTCTTCTACTCCTCGGTACCGGTGGACGCACGGCCCAGTTGCGTCCCGCGTCCGCCGGACCGACCGACGTGGTCGGTCTGTGGGAAAGGGACACCTCGCAAGACGCGAGCAGAAATCTTTGTGTCTCCATCGACCAGCCAGAAGGTTCAGGATGCAAGTGGACGTCCGAGCCATGCGCCGCCGAACTCCTGCAGACGTGCTGGGAAGTAGACGAAGTAGACTCGCAGCAGGTACGCATCGAACTGGATAAAGATAGCGATAACCATCTAGAAGTAACGAGGAAAGGAAACAGGCTGGAGGCGACGGGGAGTGTCATCCGGTGACAATGCTCCTGCAAAGCGACCTGCCATCCTAGTTACTGACCCGCTCCAAGGAGAGAGCCGCCTTCAACGCTGCATACGAAGTCGCCCTGCCACCTGAACCTCGCCTCGGGCTCCTGGCTAAGCGCGCGCTAGGTTCCACCCTCCGCAATAGCCCCGGTACCTTGGGCATCATGTCCTGCGGCGGAAAATGCCGATAGAATGCAACAGTCCTTCGATCATCCGTGTCCGATGATCGCGTCGAAGGGATGAAACCTTTCCAGAAGAGTATCATCTAAGCTTGAGTGAGTTACACTCAAGGAGAGCCAATGAGCCAATCACCGCTTTCCGAGCCGATTGCTAAGAGCCGGGAAATAAACGACGTACGGGCTTTGCCCGTGCTTCCGGTGCGGGATACCGTTCTGTTTCCGCACGCCGTCCTACCACTCACTGTGGGACGGGAGAGTTCCGTCCAGCTTATTAATTCGCTCGGAGAGGATAAGACCATCATAGTTGTCGCGCAGCGCGAAGCGCGCGTGGACAACCCTCAGCCCAGCGACCTTTATTTGGTCGGCACTTCCGCAGTAGTACATAAAGTCGTAAAAATGCCCAACCAGAGCCTGTTTGTGTTCGCCGAAGGCCTGGAGCGGGTGCGTTTGGGCGAGTTCACGCAACTGGCGCCGTTTATGCGGGCCCGCGTTTCGTCCATTCCGGAGGCTGCTTCGCCGGACAGTTCGGAGATCGAGGCCCTGCAACGGAATGTGCTGACGCTGTTCCAGCAGATCGTTGCCGGTTCGCCGACGTTGTCTGACGAGCTTTCTACTGTGGCTCTGAATATCGATGAACCGGGACGCCTGGTGGATTTTATCGCTTCGTCGCTGCCGTCGTTGTCGACTCCGGATAAGCAGGACACGCTGGAAACCCTCGACATTCGCGTTCGCTTAGAAAAAATTAATCAGCATCTCGCCAAAGAGCTTGAAGTCCAGCAACTGCGCAACAAAATTCAGAGCGAAGTGCAGGACCGGGTGCAGCAGACGCAGCGCGAGTATTACCTGCGCGAGCAGATGAAGGCCATCCAGAAAGAGTTGGGCGAGCAGGATGAAGGCCAGCGCGATGTCGAAGACCTGAAAAAGAAAATTGACGAAGCGGGCATGCCCGATGAAGTGAAGAAAGAAGCGCTCAAGGAATTGGGGCGGCTTTCGCGCATGTCTCCCATGGCGGCGGACTATTCGCTGACGCGCAACTACGTGGAGTGGCTGGCCGTGCTGCCGTGGAATAAGACTTCCGGCCAGGAAATCGAAATCATCAAGGCGAAAGAAATTCTGGATACGGATCATTACGACTTGGAGAAAGTGAAGGACCGCATTCTCGATTATCTTTCTGTGCGGCGACTGAAGCCGAACATGAAGGGGCCGATTTTATGTTTCGTTGGACCTCCTGGCGTGGGTAAGACGTCGCTGGGTAAATCGATTGCGCGGGCGCTGGGGCGGAAGTTTGTGCGGTTGTCGCTGGGTGGCGTGCACGACGAGGCCGAGATTCGCGGGCATCGTCGCACTTACATCGGCGCATTGCCGGGACAGATTATTCAGGGCATTCGGCGAGCGGAGACGAAAGATCCGGTCTTCATGCTGGATGAGATCGATAAAGTTGGGCGCGATTTCCGCGGCGATCCGGCTTCGGCGTTGCTCGAAGCGCTCGATCCCGAGCAGAACTCGACCTTCCGCGATAACTACCTCGACGTGACCTTTGACTTGTCGAAGGTGCTCTTCATTACGACCGCGAACATGCTCGACCCGATTGCCGAGCCGCTGCGCGATCGTATGGAGATCATCGAACTGCAAGGCTACAGCGAGGAAGAGAAGCTGCACATTGCGCGGCGTTATCTGGTCCCGCGGCAAGTCGAAGAGAACGGAATCACGGCTGAGCAGATCGAATTTCCCGATGAAGCGCTGAGCTATGTGATTCGCCACTATACGCGCGAGGCGGGAGTTCGCAGCTTGGAGCGCACTATTGGAACCATCTGCCGCAAGCAGGCGCGGCGGCTGGCCGAGGGCAAGACGGATAAGCTTGTCGTCACGCAGGGGATCATTCAGGAATTTCTAGGCGGAATCAAAATTCGCACCGAGGGCGAAATTGAAGAACGCACGGAACGTCCGGGTGTGGCTGTGGGCTTGGCCTGGACGCCATCGGGCGGCGACGTGCTCTTCGTCGAAGCCAACGCCATGAAGGGCAAAGGTGGATTCACTATGACCGGGCAAATCGGCCAGGTCATGCAGGAATCCATGCAAGCGGCACTTACGTGGGTGCGATCGAATGCGGCGCAGTTGGGCATTGCGGAAAACTTTTTTGCCGACCACGACATTCACATGCACGTGCCGGCGGGAGCGATTCCGAAAGATGGCCCTTCGGCGGGCGTGACCATGGCCACTACTTTGGTGTCGCTGCTGACGGGGCATCGCATTCGTCCGCTGCTGGCGATGACGGGAGAGATCACGCTCAGTGGCAATGTGCTCCCGGTAGGGGGCATTAAAGAAAAAGTGCTGGCTGCCAAGCGCGCCGGAGTGACTCACGTGATTTTGCCGGCGGAAAATAAAATGAACGTTGAAGAGGACCTGACCAAGGAACAAATCGACAATCTGACGGTTCATTATGTGAAGACCATTGACGAGGCGCTCCGCGTTTCGCTGCCGGCGGTGGCGGAGTCGACGGCTGCGAAGATGCTGGCGACGACACCGGCAGCGGCTCACGATAAGGCGTTCGCGCAGGCGTAAAAAGCAGTGGGCAGTGACCAGTGTTTAGTTGCCAGTCCTTCGGGACTGGCAATTTTTTGCTCGGTCGCTGCTGTGGGAGATCACTATTTCAACGGGGTCAGGGACTTTACATCGTCGTGGGGGGAAATCCGGCTGACGTAGCCGAGTGCCCCGGGAGTTGAAGCGACGTACTTTATCAGATCGGATTCGGAATCGAATGCCTTGGGCATAGCGCCCTCATAGCGCCCTGGCCGGTGAATACTTCCAGCGCAGATCACCCCCGTAGGTCTTGCCTCCCGGCGGATTGGTGAACAAGATCCCATCTTCTGCGAGCTGTTCCACGTATCCGCCATTCAAATCCAGCGAGTTGTAGCCTGCGTAGCCGCTATACTGCAGCTTTCCGGCATGGCTAGTGAGTGGGACATAGCCGTACACGTCGCCTCCCAGGTGCGACAAGAAAAAACTCTCGTTATCGATCGGGTAAGCGGATTGTGGCAGGAGCGTCCAAAGGAAGATGGCGTCCACCTCCTGCGAGTCATTGAACAAACCCAGGACAGTCTTGACCTTGCCGGCGCGAAAGCCGAAATGATCGTTGACTCTGTAGTCTTCCGATGCCCAGTCGACTTGGAGGCTGGGGCCGCCGAGTTGTCCCAGTTGGTACATGTGCAACTGGATTCCGACACGCAGGTTGTTGGTGAGCGGATCGGTGAAGCTTATTGCGCCCTCGGTCCACTGCGGGCTGCCGGAGCTCGATTGCACGGTTAGATAATTGTCCTCCGTGCCTCCGTGGTGAAAGCTCTCTCTACCACCATTGCTGCGACAGTCCAATTTGCCAAATTTGCCAAATCGTAGGAACCAGAAGCAGCAAAATGCCGATCACGATTAGAAGAGTCTCTTTCATTTGCCTTTTACACAGAGAAAATACAACCCAGGCTGGAACCCAAGGCCCCAGCGTCTCGGTGTTTGGCCAAGGCTTTGCCGTTCTCTGTGTCTCCGTGTCTCCGTGGTGAATAGTCTTTTCCCTGATTCTGCGCGGACAAGCTGACCGTACAGAGGCTAATAAGCAACAGCAGCGGCAGTCGGCGCGGCATAGGGCAAAATTTCCCGATGCCTATTCATCGGCGGTTCAGTGGATTGCTTTAGGCCCTCGGGATTCGTCTAAGGAAAATCCACGGTCTAGACTGGACGGCTGGAGCAAGGATTATGTATATTTCTCCCCTCCCCTTGGATCGCAGTCGGTTCGGTGTTGTCGTCCACTCCCACGCAAAAGACAGGAGACTTTTCATGCAACGAAAAAAGTTTTCGAAGTATTCGGTGTCCCGCTTGGCGGCGGTGGTTGCTCTTCTGGGTTTGGTTGGCGCGATGTCTGCTCTTGCCTCAGCGCAGACCGAAAGCATTCTTCACCGTTTCAACCCCACAACCACAGACGGTAATGACCCCGGGAGCGGCCTGATTGCGGATAAGGCAGGCAATCTTTATGGCACCACGAGACAGGGCGGCACGGAAGATTGCGGGATTGCGTATGAATTGACTCCGCCTGCACCGGGCGGCAGCAGTTGGATGGAAACGATTCTGCACGATTTTGCCGGCGGCACTGACGGATGCTTGCCCATTGGGGCTCTCGCCATGGACAAGAATGGAAATCTCTTCGGGACCACGGCATACGGCGGCGAGGGAGTGAATGAAAACTCAAACGGCACCGTCTTTGAGCTGACGCCTGCGAGCGGGGGTTCGTGGAGCTATGCCGTTATCGCCAGCTTCGACAGCGGTGTAGTCGCCGTCAGTCCCACAGCGCAGTTGGTGATCGATACTTCGGGCAACCTCTATGGGACTTCCAACGGAGGAATTAATAACTTCACGGAGTGCGGCGGCAGCTGCGGCAACATTTTTGAATTGCAGCCGCCTACCGTGGCTGGGGGAACTTGGATTGGCGCGTCCATCTATAACTTCCAAGGGGGCACAACCGACGGCTTTGGACCCAGCGGTCTCGCGCTCGGACCCGAAGGCGTGATTTACGGCACCACTGGCGAGGGTGGCCCGGAGGATTACGGGACATTCTTCAAACTGACAGCGCCTACGGCGCCAGGAGCGTGGACCGAAAGAGTCGTCTATTTATTCACTTCTGCCAATTCCGTTCCGTTCGGGAACTTAGTCGCGGGCACGAAAGGGAATTACTTTGGCACGTCGGAAGGTCCGTATCCCCTTGGCGCAGTGTACGAATTGTTTCCGCCGTCAGCCGGCAAAGGCTGGACCGAATCCATCCTCCACACCTTTACCGGTGGGAGCGATGGCTCTTCGCCGTCGGGTGTGATCGCCGACAGATTCGGGAATCTTTACGGAGTGAACAACTTTGGAGGAACCTCAAACAATGGAAACTGCCTGACCGGCGGATGCGGAGCGGTGTATGAACTGAGCCCTCCCGCAGTTTCAGGCGAGGCTTGGACCGAAACTACCCTGCATGATTTTATTGGGGGATACGACGGCGGCAATCCGATTGGGCCGGTGGTATTGGTGAAGGGAATGGTATTCGGCACGACTTCATACGGGGGAACGCCGAAGTATGGTCTTGGCGGAACCGTGTTTCGTGTCATGCCGTAAGACCGCGGAATCAGAGGCGAGAGCACGTGGTGGCGCGATGCCTTTCAAACTAGGCGCTGGAGTAGTTGGGTTCGGGTAGACTGGCACAGGCCGGGCTAGTCAACCCACAATCTATGCGCTTGCGCGTCCTCTTCTTTGGCATGCTAAAAGATGTAGCGGGGAGATCCAGCGACACTGTGGATATGCCGGAGGGTGCTACGGTGGGCGATTTGCTGACCCACATCGGGGCGCGGATTCCAGCCATGAAAACTTCTCTGCCGGCGCTGGCGGTTGCGGTGAATCAGGAGTATGCCGGTGCGGCGACAGTGCTGAAAGCTGACGATGAGGTGGCGCTATTGCCGCCAGTGAGTGGTGGGTTGGGAGAACCGAGGCGCTCCTCCATCGTGCGCGAGCCGATCAAGACCTCTCAAGTCCTTGCCAGCATGAAGCGCGGCGCCGACGGGGCGGCCGTTCTATTTGAAGGTGTGGTCCGCAATGAGACGCGGAGCCGCAGGACGCTGTATCTCGACTACGAAGCGTATGAAGAGATGGCGCTGCGGCAGATGGAGAGCCTCGCGGAGCAGGCACTGAAACAATTTCAAGTCCGCGATGTTGCCCTGGTGCATCGGTTGGGACGGTTGGAGATTGGCGAAAGCAGCGTGCTGATTGTGGTGGCGTCGGCCCACCGCGCGGCGGCGTTCGACGCCTGCCGCTGGTTGATTGATACCCTCAAGCGGACGGTTCCCATCTGGAAGAAAGAATATTTTGAGGATGGCGCGGTGTGGGCCGATGGGGAGGCGTTTCCTGCAGAGATTCCCCGGGTAAATTCCCGCGATCCGGGCAGCCCGCCAGAAGAGGGCGCATCTAAGTGAACGGGCTGAGCGTGACAGAACGCCTCGCGCTGCTGGGCTGGACAGCCGAAGGCGGCTGTTCCCACATGTATTCCTTTACCGAATGAGAAAATCCGCAACGCAGCTTCTTATACTGTTGACGTGCGCCACTGCGCTAGCGCAGTTTGCTCCGCCGAAACAGCCTGCCAACGACTCGACCCCCACGCTGAAAGTAGACGTGAAGCTGGTGAATGTCTACGTTACGGTGACCAATGCGCAAGGCGGGCCGGTGACCGGGCTCAACAAAGAGAATTTTACTGTACAGGAAGATGGACGGGAGCAGACGATCTCGGTGTTCGATAAAGAATCCGCGGTGCCGCTCTCGATTGCGCTGGCCATCGATACCAGCCTGAGCACGCGCCACGATTTGCCGCTGGAGCAGGCCTCGGCCAAGCGTTTCGCGCGGGCGATAATGCGGCCGATGGACGCGTTATCGGTGTTTGGGTTCAGTGAAACGGTTCTGCAATCGACCTCGTATACCTCGGACTTGAAGCGTATTGACGATGGCATCGACCATATTCGCCTGGGCGCGGCCACGGCATTATTCGACGCTGTTTATCTCGCCTCGCGCTCCCTCGACCACCGCAAGGGACGAAAAGTTCTGGTCCTGATTACCGATGGGGGAGACACGGTCAGCAAGATGGATTACAAACAGGCGGTGCGCGCCGCCGAAGAGGCCGAGAGCATTGTTTATAGCATCATCGTGGTGCCCATCGAGAGCAGCGCGGGACGTGAAACCGGGGGCGAACATGCGCTGATCCAGCTCTCAGAGGATACGGGTGGGAAGTATTACTATGCTACTTCGATGACGCAGCTCGATGACGCTTTCCGCCAGATCAGCGACGAACTGCGGACACAGTATTTGTTGGCTTATTATCCGTCGCAGCGCTTGGCGAACTCCCAGTTCCGGCGCATCGATGTGGGGGTGGCAGGGCCACCTGACTCCGCCAGCTACCGGGTGCGGCACCGGGCCGGATACTACACGTCTAAGTCCGATTTTTGACTCCACCTTCAATTTTGCTTAGGTTGATTCTTAGGATCTCCTTAAACATAACGGGACGAGAGGCTTTGTTAACTCCCACGGTGACAGGGGCGAGATTTTCTTTTCCAGATTGGAAATACAGTTTTTCGGATTTCTGGCCTTGGGGAGTCGGCCGCGTGGCCTGTCCGGTTTCTCGTAAATATGATGTAAGTAACTGATAAATATATAGATACTAACAAGTTTCCGGTTCGAGCCTGGGCTGGCTGGCAAATTGCTTTAGATCAACCGGAATCATCCTTATAGTTTGGGGAAGTGTCAGCGGTTGGGCTTTTGCTACGCGAGCTGATTTATACAGCGTGCCTTCTCTGAGCGAGGATTTCGAAACTTCTGATAGGGCTTACGGAACATGAAGGTTCCCGAGGCCGGTTGCAGGCAAAATTCCGATGAAAACAATTCCGAAAGGAAGGTCCAAGATGTCGAAACACAACTCCTCCCGCACTGGCGCGCGCTTTATAGTGGTGGTTTTGATTACCCTCTCCGCACTACTTCTTTCTTCTGTGGCATTCGCCCAGACTTCGGTTTCGAACGGCAGTATCGCAGGAACCGTGACGGATGCGACCGGCGCAGTCGTGCCCAATGCGAAGATTACGATGACCGGGCCCACGGGCCAGACGGTGCACGCCACCAGCAGCAATTCAGGATCCTATGCTTCCGGCTCCCTGATCCCCGGCACCTATAAGGTGCGCGTAGAAGCCAAGGGCTTCAAAACGGAAGAGCTAACGGTAGAGGTAAAGGTTGATAACACCGCCAACGGGAGCGCCAAGCTTGAGATTGGCCAGGAAAGCACCGTGATTGAGGTGCAGGCCAGCGAAGTTCAGGTGAACACCGAGCAGGCGACGGTGCAGGGCGTTCTGACTTCGAGCCAGATCGAGAACCTGCCGGTCAACGGGCGCAACTTCCTTGATCTCGCGCAGCTCGAACCAGGTGTCCAGATTCAGGACGGCGAGAATTTCGATCCGACCAAAGTCGGATACTCTTCAATTTCCTTCGGCGGCCGTTTCGGGCGTACCGCCCGCATCAGTGTTGACGGCGTTGACGTTAGCGATGAGACGGTGGGAACTACTACCGAAGATATCCCGGCCAGCGGCATTCAGGAGTTCTCGCTGGCGCAATCCACGCTGGATTTGTCCAACGATCTGACTTCTTCGGGCGCGGTGAACGTGACCACTAAGTCCGGCACCAATGCGATTCACGGCGAGGCGTTCGGCCTTTTCCGCGACAGTTCTGTGGGAGCGGCCAAACTGCTGGAACCGTGGGACACCAACACGAAGTCGTTCATCCCGACGCCCTATCAGCGCAATCAGGAGGGCGGAAGCGTGGGTGGCCCGATTATCAAGGACAAGCTGTTCTACTTTCTCGACGGCGAGCGTACTCTGCAGCATCTCGCGGCGCCGGTACCGGAATCCGCGCCGTATAGCCAGTATTCAGGTACGTTCCAGGCCCCGTTCAAAGAAGAAGAGCTGCAGGGACGCGTGGATTACTCGCTTACCAAGACGGCCCGGCTTTTTGCCCGCTATAACTACTTTCACAACTCAGTGTTTGCGACTTTCTTTCCCTCCAGCTTCCAGGTGTACAACAACGATGACTACACGCGGAACGATGTTGCCGGCGTAGACTTCAATACCGGCAGTATCACCCACTCCATCCGCTTCTCGTACTTGAAGTTCCAGAACAGAATTCTGGACGCGGTGCAGGGAAGCACCTTGCCTTTCGCGAACTTCCCCGTTGCCATCAATATCGGGACCTTTACTGTCGGTCCGAACCTGTTGGCTCCGCAGGCCACGGTACAGAGCGATCACCAAATCAAGTATGACGGTAGTAAGAGTTTTGGTAAGCACATCGTGCGCTTTGGTTTTGGCTTCAACCACATTCAAGGCGGCGGGTTTGCAAGCTTCTTCAAGATTGTGCCGCAGGTCTTCGAATTCGGCCCCGGCCCTACCAACGATCCGACGGATGCGTCCTTGGCGAATGGGTTGGTCGATGTGGGTAACGGCCAGGGTTATTCCACCACAGCGTCGGCCCTCGGCTACCCCGCCGGCGGTTTGGGACCGGACAATCGCATGTCCTTTTACATTGGCGATACCTGGAAGGTTCTGCACAACCTGACCATTTCGCCCGGCTTGCGCTGGGAACGTGATACAGGCCGTACCGATAGCGACCTGAGTTCTCCGGACTGTTCTGGAGTTACCGGTCCATGTGTCCCGCTGAATTCCGCTTTCCCCGGTTTTGGAAACCCGGTGCAGCAAGCGAATAAGAATTTTGCTCCGCAATTAGGCATTGCTTGGGACCCGAAGAGCGACGGCAAGACCGTGATCCGTGCAGGCGCGGGACTGTACTACGAGAATGTGATCTACAACAACGTGTTGTTTGATCGCCCTCTGCGCCTTAAGAGCGGAGCTTTCCTCCAGTTCCCAACGGCTTGCTTCGGTGGCAACGCGATACCCGTTCCGACGCTCACAGCCGGGAATATATCGGTGGATTCGGTGGAAGGACAGGACCCCAACAATAACGGAAGTTATTGCGCTGACACTATTGGCAATTCCGCGGCGGCTCTGGCTAACTTTCAGACTGTATATCAAGCTGACAATCCATTCAGCTTGACTGCCCAGAATCCGGCGTACATTGGATCGCAGTTGGCTTCTGGACTCAATCCGGCGATCGGCCTGTTTGCCCCGAACTACCGGTCGCCGCGGTCCTTGCAGTTGAATATCGGGATGCAGCATGAAATCCGCCACGGTTTGATCGTAAGCGCCGACTTTGTGCGCAACGTGGAAACCCATTCCCCGCTGGGGATTGACGTCAACCACGCCGGCGCAGCACGAACCTTCAACCCAACCTCAGCGCAGGCGGCAGTTAACTTGCTCGTTGCGGACTGTAGTGCAGCTTCTTTGGCGGCAGCGATTGGCCCGGCGGGATGCCCTGGCATCTACCCCGCAACCCCAACTACGCCCGCCGGCTCAGCTACCATTGGCGATTTCACCGCTCGCGGACTGGGCACTCCGAACGATGCGGGAGCGGCCTGCGCCCAGGCTGTGGATCCCCTCACCGGCAATCCACTTGGTTTTCCTTGTGCCTTTGGAGGAATCAACCCGACTTTTGGGCAGGCGCTCTTCCTAGAGCCGATCAGCCGTTCGGTATACAACGGGCTACAGATGAAGCTGGTCCAGAATGTTGTCAATCCGATGCGCGGAGTGAAGACAGCGAACTTTCAGCTTTCTTACTCGCTTTCTCGCTTCGTGAATCCTGCGGCCTTTGCAGGCAACACACCCCCCTCGAATCCAGTGTCGAATAACGATCAGGATTTCGTATTGCAGGCGTCAGATAACGACAATCCGCTCAAGTTCATGGGACCGTCGCTCTTAGATCGCACCCATCAGATCTCGTTCGGTGGAACATTTGATGTTCCCTATGGCTTCCGTTTTGGCATGATCGGCCACTTCTACAGCCCGCTCTCCAGTCCCACGATTGTGGGCAGCAATGGCAGCGGCGGTCAGATCTTCCAGACCGATTTCAGTGGGAGCGGTTTTGGCAGCCAGCCTCTGCCGGGGACGACGAATGGCTCGTTCATGCGAGACTTCGGAGTCAGCGGTCTGAACGCTGCCATCAGCAACTACAACACGACCACTGCCGGACAAGCGACGCCAGCCGGGCAGGCTCTTATCAACAGTGGCCTGTTTAACTTGGGCCAGCTCCAGACAATCGGAGCCGTGGCTCCGACTTTGCCTACCGCTCCTTCGGACCAACTGGTTTTCCCGTGGGTGAAGGCGTTTGATTTCAAATTCAGCTGGAGTCATACGTTTGCCGAGCGGTTCAAGATTGAGCCGAGCCTGGGTATCTTCAACATCTTCAACTTCTCGAACTTCAACCTGCCCCCGGGCGCAATGAATGGCTGGCTGGATGCTGGCAGTTCGATTAACAGCATCTCTACGCACATTAATACGGCGCTGAACGAAACAGGACCGCCGAGCGACACGTTCCGCGTGGGCAATGGGACTGGCGTATTCGGTTTGGGCTCACCGCGTGCGATGGAGTTTGGCCTGCGTCTGACTTTCTAGGCCGCAACCGCTTGATTCGGAGCCACCAGTCGGTTGACTGGTGGCTTTTTTTCTTGAGCGAGCTTAGGGCTTGAGCGCGTTCCGCAGGCTTTTCGATAGCTTCTCGATCTGCTTCAGCTTATCGAGCATGTCTTTGGGCAGGAGTCCTCTCTGAATGCTGGCTACATCGGAGGGGATAGTTTGTGAGAGGCGGGCCAAGTCGTCGGCGTCCTGGCGGAGCTTAGCCAGGTCAAGGCGCGTTTGAGGCGGGATTGGGGGCGGGATGTCTCGTTGGGTCTGTTGCTCGGCGCGATCCGCTTGGCGAATTCCGGGAGGAATCGGTGTTCCTTGGGCGAGAGCTGACGATGGGGCGACTACTACGGCGAGGAGAGCGCAAGCGAGTAGCTTCACGGCGGGCCTCCAAAGTGGAAAAGACAATTTATTGAGATTGTATTCCCGCGACCGTAATCTGAGTTTTCTGTTGCACAATTGTCTCTCAGCCATCGAATTCACTGGCGCACTGTGTACAATGCCAGCATGCCCTTTCGTCCGCAGGGAAATCCTAATGCTGGCAAGCGGGGGCGGACGCCGCCTCCGGAGGAGACTTTTGAAGAGGCTGGCTTCCTCAAGGCCCTTGGCGAAAAGCAGAAGACGGTCAGCCTCAAGCTGAGGGATGGCCAGATGGTGAGCGGGTGGATTGAGTACTATGACAAGTACATGGTGCGGCTGACCCGCGAGGGGGCACCTAACCTGTTCATTTTTAAGCACGAGATTATGTACATTGCGGAAGATGGCGGCAAGAAGTAACCCCGGCTTCCGGGATTTTGGCACGCGTTAAAAATAGAAAATCCGGAGGCCGGAAGCCTCAGTTCAGATCGAATGTCCCCAAATCCGCCTAATCGCGAAAGCTTTCTTCCTGCGATGTCCGCGATTGCGCGCGAGGCGGGCGCGCTGCTGATGCATTATTTTCACCAGCACCTGAAGATTGAGTACAAGGGCGACGCCGATCTAGTTACGGCTGCCGACCGCGCGGCCGAGGCACTGATTCGGGATCGCATTCGGGCGCAATGGCCGGCGCACGACGTTTTGGGCGAAGAGCAGGGGCTCAACGACCAGGGCAGCGACTACCGTTGGTATGTCGACCCGCTGGATGGCACGACAAATTTCGCGCATGGGTATCCGGTATTTTGCGTGTCGATGGGGTTGGAACACCGGCTATCGGAAACGTCGGCGAGGCGAATCGCTGCAGTGATCTACGATCCCACGCGCGACGAGTTGTTTACGGCGGAGCAGGGGAAAGGCGCGCGGCTGAATGGCGAGCCAATTCATGTCTCAAAGACCCCTGCGCTGAAGGAAAGTCTGCTGGCTACGGGGTTTCCCAGTCACAAGCGGCACAAGAATCCGAATATTTTTTTTTATCATCAGATCACGTTGCATACGCATGGCGTGCGGCGGGCGGGGTCGGCCGCGCTGGATTTGTGCAACGTCGCCTCCGGGCGGTTTGACGGTTTCTGGGAGTTCAATCTTAATCCCTGGGACACGGCGGCGGGAGTGTTGATTCTGGAAGAAGCCGACGGCAAAGTGACACGCTTCGACGGCTCGCCGTTTGAACTCAACAGCCGCGAGACTGTGGCCACCAATGGCCTGCTGCATGAGGCCTTGCTGGCGGAGTTTAAAGAAATCTTTGCCGGACGAGGCCTGGAGCCGTTGCCCGATCCGCGCGAGTACAAGCGATAGTCTTTCCGCTCTGGGGGCCTTTTCAGACATGAATCCACTAAAGCATCTTGCCGGCGTGATGGTATGTTTCGCTTCACTGCTTTCCATCGCATGGGGCGTGGACAATTCGGTTTCCGCTCCCGATGCCGCTTATGTGCAGACCTTCGAGAAGTGGAAGGCCGAGCAGGTGGATGATCTGAAGCAGGACTGGCTTCCCCTGGCGGGGCTGTTCTGGCTTAAGCCGGGCGTGAACAGTTTCGGTACCGCTCCAGACAATGCGGTCGTGTTTCCCAAAGGCCCGGCCCATGCCGGCGAATTCGCGCTTGCGGGCAAGGACGTTACGGTGCGGCTGCTGCCGGAAGCGCACGCCACAATTGCAGGCAAAGTATTAAGCAGCGCGAAGTTGGATGCGGACATTTCTGGACATTCGACGGTTGTGGAGATAGCGAGCTTGCGTTTTCACGTGATCGTGCGCGGAGAGCGCGTAGGAATTCGCGTGAAGGACGTGGAGAGCGCGTCTGTCGCCAATTTTAAGGGGCTGATGTTTTATCCGCTCGACCTGAACTATCGCGTGACGGCCAGGTGGGAGCCGTCGGATGGCAAGAAGACGATCGACGTGCCCAATGTTCTGGGCGACCTAACTGCAGTGCCGGTAGCGGGGACGGTGGTGTTCAAGATCAACGGTCAGGAGCAGAGGCTGACGGCTCTTGGTGGCGATCCGTCGAAGGGGCTGTCGTTTGTTTTTAACGACCTGACGGCGAAGACCGATACCTATCCCGGCGGACGCTTTCTGGACACCGATGCGGTGGCGAACGGAACGGTGATTCTGGATTTCAACCGTGCCTATAATCCACCATGTGCGGTAACTCCGTATGCGACGTGCCCGCTGGCGCCGAAGGAGAACCGGCTAACGGTGGCGATTCCGGCGGGCGAGAAGTTCGACAAGGCGGCGCACGGACATCATTAGCGACCGTAGATCGGCGGACTCGCGAGTGCTTTGCCGTACGGAAGGAGCTTTAGCCACCAAGGACACCAAAGTTCACGAAGGCGTTACAATAATCAGGGAATGGGTAGCCGCTCTGCCTGTCCCTAAATCCTTACCTACAGGCTGATCGTGATCAACTCTCTTCTGGAACGCAAGATCGAAAAACGGCCGGACCAAGTCCGGCTGCGGGGACGCATTCTTTTTCTTACCGAAGACCCGGACTTGATCAAGCGGCAACTTGCCGGTGAAGATTTGCCGTGGGATACGAAGAATCCGGCGAACAATCCCAAGCTGCGCGACGACATCTCCACCGACGAGATTACTCCGGCGCATTACTGTTTTTATTTCGATGAGACGCTGGGCGAGATTCCTTATCTGGGGCTGAAGTGCGGCAGCGTGACGCCGATTGGCCGCGGCGACGTAAAGCGTGGCGGGTTCGTGTGCGCGGTGAGCGGTAAACGGCGCGGGAAGGGGTCGAGCCGCGAGCAGTCGCCTTATGCGGAAATGTGCGCCGGCATTCAGGTGGTGATTGCGGAGAACATTGAGCGCATTTACAAGCAGAATTGCCAGAACCTTGGGGTGCTGACCTCGACGGATTTTTCCCTGGTCGATCGGATTCGAGCGGGCGAAGAGATTGCGCTTTCTGAGTTTACCGCGGGCGAAGATGAGATTACGCGGCAGGTGATCGAATACGGGGGTCTATTTCCATTCAATGTGGCGAGGATGCAGGGGAAAGTTTTTTTGCCGCCGATTGATACAGGAAAGCGCGGGATGACCGTGGCGGAAAAAATCTTTGCGCGGCACATGAAGAATGAAAAGGGAGAAGTGGGTGTTACGGCGGTGAAGCCGGGCGATACCGGATTTGCCCAGGCCGATTTGCGATTTAGCCACGAGTATGTGACGCCGATGGCTGCGATTTTTTTTGAGCGGTACGTGGGCAAGGATGCGAAGGTGAACGACGCTTCGAGCATTCTCTTCTTTCGCGACCACCTGACGTTTCTCGATGAAGTGATTTCGGAGGAGAAGAAAAAACTGGGGCTGCTCGACCTGGCGACGCAGCTCAAGATGAAGCAGGAGGACTTTGCGGCGAAGCAGGGAATCAAGTTGCATGGAGAATTAAAAGACCGCAAAGGGTCAGAGGGCATTTGCCATTCCATCGTGCTGGAAAGTTATGCGCTGCCGGGGCAATTGAATATTGGTTCGGACTCGCACACGCCGCATGTGGGCGCGATTGGCTGTGTGGCATTTGGAATCGGAACCACGGATGTGTTCAATAGCTGGATCACGAAAGACGTGCGCGTGAAGGTGCCGGAGTCAGTGAAGATTGTGATTCGCGGCAAGAAGCATAAGAATGTCACGGCGAAGGATCTCATCCTGAAGATTCTTAGCCTCGACTATGTGCGCAGCGGCAAGGCGTTGGCGAAGGTGATGGAGTATGCGGGCGACGCGATCGAAGAGCTGAGCGTGGATGAACGCGCGACAATGACGAACATGGCAGCTGAGATTGGCGGCTTTACCGGCATCGTTGCGCCGGATAAGAAGGCAGTCGATTTCCTGGCCGAGCGGCGCGGCATGGATCGGGTGAAAGCTCAGGGCATGATCGAGGGCTTGTACAGCGATCCGGACGCGCAGTATGCGCACGTGATTGAGCTCGATGCGGCGGAGATTCGTCCGATGGTGGCGACGCCGGGCGATCCGGGAAATGGAAAATATATTCGCGATTTAAACACGCCGGTTCCGGTCGAGATCGCTTACGGCGGAACTTGTACTGCGGGCAAGAATGAAGACATGGATATGTACGCCGCGGTGCTGGCCGATGCGCTCAGGCAGGGCAAACGCGTGGCGGACTCGGTGAAGTTCTTTATCCAGTTTGGATCGCAGGAGACGCGGGAGTATTGCTTGCGCAAAGGCTATCTGGATGTGTTCCAGAAAGCCGGGGCGATTGTGATCGAGCCGAGTTGCGGAGCGTGCATCAATGCCGGGCCGGGAGTTTCGACGCGCCCCGATCAGGTGGTGATCAGCGCGCAGAACCGAAATTTTCCTGGGCGCAGCGGGCCGGGACAGATGTATCTGGCATCGCCGCTAACAGTCGCGGCGAGCGCGGTGGCGGGTTACATTGTGGAGTATGAGCCGAGCGAGAAGAGGGAGTTGGTGGGAGCGTAGGTGCGGGGTGCTGGGACGCTCTGCAGAGGGAAGCTTGACGTTTTAGCAAATATGGAAACCTGCACCGTGGTGATGGCGGACAGTGAGCCCTGTGGTCGGCCATTGTATAAGCCGACACCGGCTGCCTCTCCCGTGTCAAAGTGCCTCATGCACTTCAACGGAGTGAGGCCCCTCGACCTTATTCAGGGCGAGGTAGACGCGCTCATAGCCGGA
>Ga0302234_10000462_pt1 | contig 31381 bp, 26 predicted proteins | sample II_Palsa_N3_2_FD_193576 | JGI IMG/M metagenome (GOLD analysis project Ga0302234, IMG submission 193576) | Peat permafrost microbial communities from Stordalen Mire near Abisko, Sweden - II_Palsa_N3_2 | ecosystem: Environmental > Terrestrial > Soil > Palsa > Peat permafrost | place: Sweden... | reverse complement strand
AGCGAGGGTATTAGCGGGGGTACCTTTGGGGGATTCACAGGGTGGGAGTTGGGGGGTGAACCTACACTTAAGTTGGTATGGGTCTCCTTAATCAGGGTGGGGTTGGTAAGGGCTGCGGCTTTTGGAGCGCGGTGGCTTGGGTGGGGCTGTGTTGTGGTGGCGTTGCCGCGTTTCCGGTGCGAGCAGAGCCTGCGGTTGGGATGCGGGCAGAGACTGCGGGTGATCTTGCGGCGAAGCCGGGGGCTGGGTGGGCTGCGGCGCTGGTGGCTCGGGCACAGTTTGAGGGGGAGCCGCGGCGGACACATACGCGCGAAGAGTATGCGCGGGTGATGAATTTGTTTCGCGCGATTTACCACTCGGACCCTGACAATGCGCATGCGGCGGAGGCGGTGGCGCAGGTTGCGGAGCTGTTGAATGAGCAGGGGCGCGAGTTTGGCGATAAGAAGAATGTCCACGATGCGGCGGGGCAGTATGAGTATTTGGCGAAGGCGTATCCGGGGGACAAGCTGGCTCCTGAGGCGCTGGTGAAGGCGCTGGCGTTGCTGGGGGCGCAGGATGCGGATGAGGCGCAGAGGGTTAGGGCGCAGCTGTGGCAGGATTATCCGCGGGAGGCTCGGGCGGCCGGGGTGGAGGTGGCGCCGCCGCCCACCGTTCGCGAAGAGACTGCGGTAACTCGAGCATCCAGTAATCCCACCCGTGATGATCGAGCCATCACGGATGGGGTACCCGGCAGTGTGGCGGGTTCATCGGTCTCGAAGAATCGAGACGGTGGAAGCACGGGATCCGTTGACTCCCATCTTAGCGACGAAAGTACCGTCGCGAAGATGGGGCACCCGGCGGTTGTGGGGGATATTGGGGCGGGGCGGGTGATTCCAGAGAAGATTGAGGCGCAGGCGGGGCCCTTGGCGGTGGTGACGGGGATTCGGCATTGGTCGACGGCTAGTTATACGCGGGTGGCGATTGATTTGAGTGTGGCGCAGGGGGAAGAGATTAAGTATGAGGCGGCGCGGGTGGAGAATCCTGATCGGATTTTCTTTGACCTGGGGCATGCGCGGCTGGCGCCGGAGTTGGCGGGCAAGAGCTTCAATGTGACGGATGATGGATTTCTGACGCGGGTAAGGGCGGCGCAGTTTTCTGGTGAGGTGACGCGGGTGGTGCTGGATGTGCATCACGTGGCGGAGTACTCGGCGTTTTTGCTGCCGAATCCGCTGCGGCTGATTATTGATATTCATGGGAGTGCAGCGGGTCAGCGAGTCAGCGAGACAGCGAGTCAGCAAGACGAGGTTTCAGGGCCCAGGGTTCAGGGTCCAGGGGAAGTGAAACAGGGCGCAGCGGCTGGGGATGGTGTGGTGGCGGTTCCCTCATTGGGTGTGAAGCGTGGTGGAGGGCCTGAGGTTTCTAGTTTGCCGCCTATGCCGGTGACGGACGGGAGTGCGAGTTTTGGGTTGCCGGCGCGGAGTACGGATCGGGTGGGGGATGGGAAGGCAGTGGCGCCGCCGCGGGTGGTGATTGCGTCGAAGCCGACGGCAGCGAGGCCGGTGCCGAATACGGTGGTGAAGAATGCGTTGGAGACCAGCAGCGAGGTTGCCGAGGTGAGCCGGCAGCCGGGGATGGTGGAGGCTACGCGCAAGCCTACGTCGAAGCCGATTGCGGAGACTAGCGGGGACGATGGTGCGAGCGGGGATCATTATGTGCCGCGGTCGCGGAGGAGTTCGTCCCACCTTAGCGACGATAGTTTTGTGGCGAAGACGGGGCACACGCCGACGGCGGCAGGTGCTTCGGTGAAGGGGGAGCCTGCTGCTGCGCCGCCGCCTACGGCGGATGGGGAGACGTCGCTGGTGCGGGCGCTGGGGTTGAAGATTGGGCGGATTGTGATTGATGCCGGGCATGGTGGGCATGACTCGGGGACACTGGGTGCGGGCGGGATTGAAGAGAAGGATGTGGTGCTGGATGTGGCGCTGCGGCTGGGGAAATTGCTGCATGATCGGCTGGGCGCGGAGGTGGTGTATACGCGCGATGACGATACGTTTGTGCCGCTGGAGACTCGGACGGCGATTGCGAATAAGGCGCAGGCGGATTTGTTTATCAGCGTGCATGCGAACAGCTCGTCGGACGTGACGGTGAAGGGCGTGGAGGTTTATTACCTGAACTTCACGAGCGATCCGGAGGCAATGACGGTGGCTAGCAGGGAGAACGCCGTGTCGACTGAGAGCGTGCATGAGCTGAGCGACCTGGTGAAGAAGATCGCGCTGAAAGACAAGATTGACGAGAGCAAGGAGTTGGCGGCGGATGTGGATGCGTCGCTGTATGCGGGGCTGCGGAAGGGGAATCCGGAGTTGAGGAATCGGGGGGTGAAGAAGGCTCCGTTTGTGGTGCTGATTGGAGCGAATATGCCTTCGATTTTGGCGGAGATCAGCTTTGTTACGAATCCGGATACTGCGGAGAAGCTGGAGACGCCGGATTATCGGGAGCGGGTGGCAGAGAGTTTGTATAAGGGGATTGCCGTGTATGCCGAGGGGATTAATGGGGCGAAGCCGCGGGCCTCGACGGTGGAGCAGGCGGCTCGGTAGGAAGTTGTCAGTTCTCAGTTGTCAGTTGGGGAAGGGCGGGTGGGGATGCTCACGATTGGGGTGTTGGTGTAGTCTTTCGGTTGTATGGGGTTGGTTTTTGGGACAAGACGGTGCTTGGTGCTGGCGGTGATGTCGGCTGGGCTGGCGGTGGGCTCTGGTGTGGGTTGGGCGCAGGGGTCGGTGACGTTGATGGAGCCGCAGGCGCCGCTGCTGCCGCCGAAGTTTGGGGAGTGGACGCGGGTGGACGCGGCGGCGGATGCAAAGCCTACTGAGGGGTCGGGCGCGAGTTCCGGGGCTGCGCTGCTGGGGGTGGATCCGCGGGCGCTTGGGGAGTGTGGGCAGATTCGGTCGAAGACGGCGGACTATACCTCAGGCGGACGCACGATCCATGTTGAGGCGGTGCAGTTTGGCGATCGGACGGGGGCGTATAGCGCGTTTACGCTGGTGGAGCGGCCGGGGATGCGGGTGGGAGGTGACCTGGTGACGTACGATGCCGTGGGTGGGAACGCGGTGTTGTTCATGAGGGGGAAATCGGTGGTGCTGGCGGACTTTGGACGCCCGGTGACGGCACAGGATGTGCAAACGTTGCGGCCGTTGGCGGAGGCGATGCCAAAGGCGTTCGGGAACACGGGCGCGGTGCCGATACTGCCTACGCTTCCACCAGCGAAAGGATTGGTGGGAGGGAGTTTGCGGTACGCGCTGGGGCCGGTGAGCTATGCGGCGCAGGGTGGGGTGCTTCCGGCTGGCTCGTTGAACTGGAAGATGGAGCCGGAGGCGGTGACGGCGCGGTATGACGATGAGCGTGGGAAGGAAACGCTCACGATGCTGATGTATCCGACGCCAACGCTGGCGAAAGAGGCGGCGAAGACGGTCCAGGGCGAGGTGCCGGAGCTGGAGAGCGGCGGGGCGCGGCTGCGGCAGGACGGGACACTGGTGCTGCTGGCGACGGGAACGTTTGCGGGGGACGCGGCGCAGCAGATGATTGCTGGTATCCATTTGAGCCAGATGACGTTCGACCAGGATGCCCATCCGCCGTTCAAGGTGGTGGCGGGGCAGACGTTCACGCTGCTGGAGAACATAGCGATCCTGTCGGGGGTGCTGGGAGCGGGAGCGGTGCTGCTGGGGTTCTTTCTGGGGTTTGGGCGGGCGTGGTTCCGGGTGATGCGGGGGAAGCCGGCGGCGGTGGAGGTGGAGTTTTTGAGCCTGCACCTGGCTCCGCAGAATAAGCCGGCGGTGTTCGGGGGGCCGGACTCGACTGCAGGGGCTTAGGGGTGTCCTGGGTTGAGGGGGAAGGGTTTGGTGGGTGGTTAAGGGGATGGAAGAGGAGATTTTTTGGGGATTGTGGAAGGCGCCGGGAAAAACCTGAGAAAACCTGAGCGTGGGGGAGAAAAATCAGCTAAGTTGTTGATTATGTTATAGATGATAAAAGCTGGAAAACTTTCTTGACAGCACCGGAGGTCGAACATAGTCTTGCACTCAGAGAGTTTCGATGGCTTTGCCTCCGTTGGAACTGCCTCCCATAGAAAAAGGGTCGCCCTGTTGCCGGGCGGCCCTTTTGCGTTTTACCCAAACACAAAAAACGATGCGCGCTGGGGATCTCGGCGTTGTGGATAACAGGATAGAAACTTTGGTAAGAGAGATGTGTGGGTGATGTTGATGGTGGGATGAGAGGAGAAGTGAGGCGGGAGTTTGTCGATGAGTGGGAGAGAATTTTGCGGATGAAGTGATTGCCGATAGAATGACGAAGGAGTCGCCGACGTAGCTCAGTTGGTAGAGCAGCTGATTCGTAATCAGCAGGTCAACGGTTCAAGTCCGTTCGTCGGCTCCATCAAATTTCCCAATTCATTCATTCGACACGATTCTTTTGAGCGAGTGCGAGAGTGTGACCTGCTATGGGTTGCACTCTTTTGTTTTTGAGGCGGAGGAATTGCGTGCGGCTGGAGTTTGTGGGTAAGCTACGCAGCAGAGGGTTGGGAAAGATGAGGAGAGATATGAAGCGTACTGGAATCACGTTTGCGGTGTTTGGCCTGATGGTTTCTTCCGCGCTGTGCGTGGCGCAGGCACCTGCTGCTGCTCCGACTGCACCTGCTGCGCCGCTTGGACCTGCGGGCGAAGTGCAGGCTGCGTATAACCGGTTGAAGCCGAATGTGTTGAAGGCGGCGGCGAAGATGCCGGAGGCGGACTTTCAATTTAAGCCGACGGCTGATATACGGACGTTCGCGCGGATTGTGAATCATGTGACCGAGGCGCAGTTCCATGTGTGCTCGGCGCTGAATGGGGAGACGTTCGATCCGAAGTCGGTGCCGAGTGATACGGCGGATAAGGCGACGGTGATTGCCGGGCTGGCGGCTTCGTTCGCTGCTTGCGATAAGGCTTATGGCGCGTTGACCGATGCGACGATTACGGAGACGCTGACGTTGGGGCCGGTGAAGCGTTCGCGCATTGGGTTGGCGTGGGGGAACGTTTCTCATGACAACGAACAGTATGCGGAGCTGTCGACATATCTGCGGCTGAAGGGGCTGGTGCCTCCTACGGCTGAGAAGTAGGTTGTCGATGGGACGGCTTGAGATGACAGGCATTGGTGGCGTGGGCCAGGGCTAAAGCCCAGGAGTGTTGGGTTGAATTCAGCTGGCTTAGCCCGCTGCTAATCCCAAGGACACGCAACTGCTTAGCCGAGGGTGGGCATGGTGGTGTCTACGCCGGCGCGGATGCCGGTGGGCCAGCGGGCCGTGACGGTTTTCAGGCGGGTGTAGAAGCGGACGCCTTCGGGGCCGTAGATGGCGTGGTCGCCGAAGAGGGAACGCTTCCATCCGCCGAAGCTGTGGAAGGCCATGGGGACCGGAATGGGGACGTTGATGCCGACCATACCGGCTTGCACGCGGCGAGCGAAGTCGCGGGCGGTGTCGCCGTCGCGGGTGAAGATGCTGGTGCCGTTGCCGTACTCGTGGTCGTTGATGAGTTGCAGGGCCGTCTCGAAGTTGTTGGCGCGGACGATGCCGAGGACGGGTCCGAAGATCTCTTCTTTGTAGATGCGCATGGTGGGCTTGACGTGGTCGAAGAGGGTGGCGCCGAGGAAGAAGCCGTTTTTAGTTGTCAGTTGTTCGTTGTCAGTTGTCAGTTGCGGGTTGCGGCCGTCGATGACTAATGCTGCGCCTTCTTGTTCTCCGAGGGCGATGTAGGTGGTGACTTTGTCGAGGTGGGTCTTGGTGATGAGGGGGCCTAGGTCGGATTCGCCGTTGGGGGCTTCGGCTGCGCCGTCGCCGATGCGGAGGTCGGCGATGCGGGAGGTGAGTTTGGAGAGGAGGGCGTCGGCTGTGTTTGCGCCTACGGTTACGGCTACGGAGATGGCCATGCAGCGCTCGCCGGCTGAGCCGTAGGCGGCGCCTACTAATGCGTCGGCAGCCTGGTCGAGGTCGGCGTCGGGCATGACGATCATGTGATTTTTTGCGCCGCCTAGGGCCTGGACGCGTTTGCCTGCGGCGGTGGCGGTGCGGTAGACGTACTCGGCGATGGGGGTGGAGCCTACGAAGCTTACCGCGGAGACGCCGGGGTGGGCAAGGATGGCGTCGACGGCTTGCTTGTCGCCGTGGACTACGTTGAAGACGCCGTCGGGGAGGCCGGCTTCCTTGAGCATCTCGGCGAGGAGGTTGGAAGAGCTGGGGTCGCGCTCTGAGGGCTTGAGGACGAAGGTGTTGCCGCAGGCGATGGCGATGGGAAACATCCACAGGGGGACCATGGCGGGGAAGTTGAAGGGAGTGATGCCGGCGACGACGCCGAGGGGTTGACGCATGGAGTAGCTGTCGACACCTGCGCCTACTTGTTCGGTGAGCTCGCCTTTGAGGAGGTGGGGGATGGCGGTGGCGAACTCGATGTTTTCGAGGCCGCGGGTGGCTTCGCCGCGGGCGTCGGAGAAGACTTTGCCGTGCTCGCGATTGATGAGGGCGGCGACTTCGTCGAGGCGGCGCTCGAAGATTTCGCGGAAGCGGAAGAGGACGCGGGCGCGGCGGAGGGGCGGCTGGGCGGACCAGTCGGGGAAGGCTGCAGCGGCGGCGGCTACGGCGGCGTCGACTTCGGCGGCGGTGGCTAGCGGGACGCGGGATTGGATGCGGCCGGAGGCGGGGTGGTAGACGTCGGCGAAACGGTTGGAGGTGCTGGGCGTGGGGACGCCGTTGATCCAGTGGTGGAGTTCGGTGATGGCGGGGGTGGTGGAGGTGGGGGGCGTTGCGGTTGCGGACATGGGTCGCTCCTTCGAGGAGGAAAGAATCATGTTAACAAATTGGAGGAGAGGCTGTTGCTTCTGAAGGAAGGCGGCTTTTCAAGACCCACCGACTCGATTGTCATGATGAGGAAAGGAGAGCGGCTAGCCTTGTGGCTCGATGGCATCGATATAATTCTGGATTCAGTATCCAAAGGAGAAGTGAATGGCGCAAGGCAATGCCACGATCGTCCGCAGCTTTGTGGACGAAGTGATCACACGAGGAAACATCGAGGCGGCGGCAAAGTATGTCTGGGAAGATGTGGTTGAACAGGTTCCACTGCCTGGGCAGGGTCCCGGACTTGACGGTCTGAAAGACATCATCCGCGCCATGCGCGCAGGTTTTCCGGATATCGTTTTTTCCATTCAGGAGCAAATTACGGAGAATGACAAAGTCGCCAGTCGTTTCGAATGGACCGGCACTCACGACGGTATATTTCTCGGCATTCCCGCAACCGGGCGGCGTGTGCGCGTCTGGGGAATTGTATTTGACCGTCTGGAGGATGGCCGCATCAAGGACACTCGTATCCTCATGGATGGTCTAGGCCTGATGGCGCAACTCGGTGTCCTGCCTCCTCCGCCCCCTCCGGCGTAATCCTCTGAAACGCTCATTGCGACGGCGATCGATTCGCGAGCGCAGGCTTCTGATTGAGGTCACAATGCCGGCTTCGGGGAATTAATTAATCTGGCGAAGGTGGTCGAGAAGCTCGAACGACTATTGTGGATGTAGCCGACATGATGCCTTCGTTCGCGCTGCTCAGTGCTTTGGTTACGCTTGGGGCGCTGTTCAGCTTTTTGAGTTATCGGGTACTTCGGTTGCCCAGCAGCGTCGGCACGATGTTGCTGTCGCTGGCGGCGGCGTGCGTGCTGATTGTGGGCGGGCATGCTGTTCCGGAGTTTCGGGCGAGCGCGCAGGTCGTGGTGGCGGGCATTGATTTCAACCAGGTTGTGCTGCATGGGATGCTGGCGTTCCTGCTGTTTGCGGGGGCTCTGCAACTTGATCTGAAGGAGCTGGGACGCGAGCGCGTTTCGGTGTTGAGCCTGTCGGTTTTCGGGACCGCGCTTTCGACGGTGCTGGTTGGATTTTTGTTCAGGGCTGGTTTGCACCTGGTGGGGATTCCGATCAGCATGATGGAGGCGCTGCTGTTTGGCGCGTTGATCTCGCCTACCGATCCGATCGCGGTGTTGGATATGCTGCAGCGCGTGGGTGCGCCGGCTGAACTGAAGGTTCAACTTGCGGGGGAGTCGCTGTTCAATGACGGGGTGGGTGCGGTGATCTTCGTGGCGCTGTTGGGTGCGTCGACGAATGGGTCGGCGCATGGAGGGTTGCCGTCTCCGACTGCGTTTGGTGGGTTGTTGCTGGTGGAGGCGGGCGGTGGGATCGCGTTGGGAATGGTGCTGGGCTATGTTACGTATCGACTGATCCGGATGGTGGATAGCTATCGGGTGGAGGTGATGCTGACGCTTGCGTTGGCGATGGGCGGCTACACGCTGGCTGACAGGCTTCATCTTTCGGCACCGCTTGAGGCGGTGGCGGCGGGGCTGATGGTGAGCGGGACGGCGCGGCGGTTCGCTATGTCGGCGACGACGCGAGATCACCTGGAAAGCTTCTGGGAGCTGATCGACGACATCATGAATGTCGTTCTGTTTCTGCTATTGGGGATGGAGCTGCTGGTGCTGCCGCTTAGCTTCTCGTTGTTGATGGCGGGGTTGATCGCGATTCCGGTGGTGCTGCTCGCGCGCTACGCGAGCGTGATGGCCGTGGTGCGGACGCTCGCGGTTTGCCGGCAGAGAGTTACGGGCAACGTGGCGGTGTTGACGTGGGGAGGGTTGCGCGGTGCGCTGGCGGTTGCTCTTGCGCTTTCGCTGCCTACGGAACCGGCAGGTGCGCGCAACCTGCTGCTGGCAGCGACGTACATTACGGTTGTGTTCTCTGTGGTGGTGCAGGGGTTGACGATCGCACCGCTGCTGCGCCGGATGCAGGGGCGGTTGGGGGACGTCCCCTGCTGAGGATCAGCCCTTGCTCGTCGCTTTAGAGCGACTGCTGGAAAAAGCGGATTTTCGGAGGGAATGGCGGAGAGAAGAGCAACAGCAACAGCAAGAGCAACAGCCAATACGGGGGTCCTTCGCTTCGCTCTAGGATGACGGCGAAAAACAAACAACGATAACGACAACGGCAACGGCAAAGGCAAAGGCAAAGGCAAAGGCAACAGCAACAGCAAATCTGGAGTTCGTCGCTTCGCGTAAGTTGATGGCGAAGAACGCTGGTGGTTAGAGGACGGCGAATTGTTTGGGGTGGAGTTGTTGGTGGGTGGTGAGGAAGGCCTTCCAGGGGTCGGCGCGGAGTTTGGTGTGGTTGGCGGCTACGTCGTAGACGGAGAGGACGGGGTGTTCGTCGCGGGTGAGGGCGGTCCAGGGGAGCGGAAGAGAGATGGTGGCGCCGACGCGAGCGCGGGGGGAGTAGGGGGCGACGGCGGTGGCGCCGCGCTGATTGCGGAGGTAGTCGAGGAAGATGCGGCCGACGCGGGAGGACTTGGTCATCTTGGTGAGGTAGAGGTCGGGGTTTTGGCGCTCCATGGAGAGGACGAAGTTGTGCGCGGCGGTCTTGAGCTCGGGCCAGGTGAGGGTGGGCTGGATGGGCGCGACGACGTGCAGGCCTTTGCCGCCGGTGAGCTTGAGGAAGCTTTCGATGCCGAGGTTGCGGAGGCGCTGGCGGACTTCGGCGGCGGCGGCGGCGACGGTGAGCCAGGGGAGATCGGCGTCGGGGTCGAGATCGAAGATGAGGCGGTCGGGGTGCTCGAGGTCGTCGTTGGTGGAACCCCAGGGATGGATTTCGAGGACGTTCATCTGGGCGAGGGAGACGATGGCTTCGGCGGTGTCGAGGGTGATGTAGGGTTCGGGGGCGGCGGAGGTTTTGTCCTGGATGTAGATGGTCTTGATGCCGGGCGGGACCCAGGCGTTGACGTGCTTCTGGAAGAAGCAGGGTTTGCCGGCGCCTTGCGGGCAGCGAACGAGCGAGAGTGGGCGGTTGGCGATGTAAGGAAGGATGCGGTCGGCGGCGATGGCGTAGTAGTCGGCGAGCTGCTGCTTGGTGAGGCCGGAGGCGGGGTCGAGGATTTTGTCGGGATGGGTAAGTGCTGGTCCTTCGCGGACGGCGAGTGCTGCGCGCACGGCGAGAGCTGATTTGGCGGGAGTGGAGGGCGTGGGTTTTGCGGAGACAGATTTGGTGGGGGCGGATTTCGCGGATGTGGAGTTGCGGGGCGAGGACTTTTTGGCGGGTGCTGACTTGGCCGGCATGGGTGTCTTCGATCTGGGAGGCTTGGGTTTGGTGGCGGGCAGGGCGAAGTGCTGCAGGGTTTTGGTGGGGTGGGTGGCGTGGGCGCGGGCTTTGGTGGATTTAGTGCTCGCACGTTTGGGTTGAGGAGCGACGGTGGAGGATTCGCGCACGACTTCGGTGGCGGGCTTGTCTTCGCGGAGGCCGAGGAAGGCGGCCTGTCGGACGAGGTAGTCGGAGGTCCAGGTGGCGAAGCGGACCTGGGCGACGAGGGTGGGCTGAACCCAGAAGACGTCGCGGGTGGCGTCGTGGGGGATGCGTTGGAAGGGGGATTCGGGGAGGCGGAGTTTGACGAGCCGGGTGAGGAGATCGCGGCGCGCTTGCTGGGTGAAGCCGGTGCCGGTGCGGCCGGCGTAGATGAGGTGGCGGGGAGTTTTGGGGCCGCGCTTTACGGGCGGGTAGTAGCCGAGGAGGAGAGCGCCGACGCGGTCGGGGCCTTCGCTGGAGAGGGTGAAGCCGGCGATGACTAGCTCCTGCTCGTGGAGGCATTTGGACTTGAGCCAGTCGGAGGAGCGGGTGCTGCGATAGGGAGCGTCGGCGCGCTTAGAGATGATGCCTTCGGCGTGGAGGGCGCAGGCTTTGCGGAAGACGGTTTCGCCGTTGCCGGGAATGTCTTCGGAAAGGCGGATGGTTTCGTCGTCGGGCGGGAGCAGAGGCGCGAGGAGGTCTTTGCGTTCGCGGAGGGAGAGGTCGCGGGGATCGTGGCCGTCGATGTGGAGGAGGTCGAAGACGAAGTAGGTGAGGGGATGGGTTTCGGCGTTTTGAAACGAAGCTTGAAGCAGCGCGAAGCTGGAGGTGCCGTCGGTGGAGAGGACGACGACTTCGCCGTCGAGGGTGCAGTCGCGGACGGGGAGATTGGCGACGGCTTTGGCGATGTCGGGCATGCGGTGGGTCCAGTCGATGCCTTTGCGGGTGAGGAGCTGAACCTGCTTGTTAGATTTGCGGGCCTGGATGCGGTAGCCGTCGAGTTTGAGCTCGTGGATCCAGTCGTCGGAGTCGGGGGTGGAGTCGGCTTCGAGAGCTAGTTGAGGGGGGATGAATTCGGGCTGGCGCTCGCGGGGGAGATCGCTGATGTCGATGGTGGGGGCGGGAGGTGGCTTGGGCGCTGACTTTTTCGCGGGAGCGGATTTTTTTGCTGCGGTCCTGGGGGCGACGCCGGGAGAAGATTCGAGGGGATCGGCGCGGTTGGAGTTCCAGACGTGATCCTGGGCGTGGGCGATTTGATCGATGGAGCGGCCGGTGACGGAGGAGTTGGGGCGCTCGTCGGTGATGGCTGGATCGCCGGGGCCGCGTTCGTACTTATCGTGTTCCTTGATGAGGAGCCACTGGGGCTTGTCTTTGGGACCGTGGGCGGCGTGGTTCATGCGGATGAGGGCCCACTTGCCTTTCATCTTGGAGCCGTTCATTTCGAATTTGAGGTGACCGGCGCGAAGACAGGCGTCGACGTTTTCGCTGCCGAGCTGCGGCCACCAACTGCCCTGGTCCCAGATCATGACGGTGCCGCCGCCGTACTGACCTTGCGGGATGATGCCTTCGAAGCCACCGTACTCGAGGGGATGATCTTCGACTTCGATGGCGAGGCGGCGCTCGGTGGGGTTGTAGCTGGGGCCCTTGGCGATGGCCCAGCTTTTTAGGACGCCGCCCCAGCTGAGGCGGAAGTCGTAGTGGAGGTGGGAGGCTGCGTGTTTCTGGATGACGAAGGGAAGGCCGCGCGAGGTGGTGGGCTTGCGCATGGCGAAGGTGTTGGTAGTGGCGCCGGCGCCGGAGGGTTCGGCGGTGGTGCTGAAGTCGCGCATGGAGCGATAGCGTTCGAGCTGCGCATCGACGGCGGAGGAGGCGGCGGTGGAGTGTGGGTCGCGCTTGCGGACGGTGCTTTTGGCGGTGGATTTCTTGGTGGCCATGGTGGAGTCCTATGCGGTCTTTCGCTTTGGAGAGGGCCGGGTTGGCTTGGCTTCGCGGGGCGCGGTGGACTTGGATGCGGAACGGGCGGCGGACTTGATGAGGGTGGGTCCTTTGCGGGAAGCGGACTTGGCGGTGGCGGTGTCGGCGCTCTTTGTAGCTGAAGATTTGTCTGAGGTCTTTGTATCACTGACGGACTTGCGGAGGGCGTCCATGAGGTGGATGACCTTGCCGTGGGAGCGGGGTGCGGGCTCTTCGCGGGGGATGGGCGCGTGCTTGAGTTTGGCGTCGACGAGCTCTTTGACGGCAGCTTCGTAGCCGTCGGTGAACCTGGTGGGGTCGAAGGCTGCGGTCTTGCGATGGATGAGTTCCTTTGCGAGCGAGAGTGAATCCGCGTTGATGGCGTGATGCTTGATGGATTCGAAATAGACAGCAGGGTCGCGGAGTTCCGCTGCATAGCGAAGGGTGTAGGCCATGAGGCCGGGATGGGCTGTGGAGTCGGCTGCAGTGGATTTTGATTTTGCGGACTTGGTGGCTTTGGTGGGCTTCGAGGATTTTTCTGCGAGGTGCGCGGGTGCGGGGGCGATGGCGACGACGTGCTCTCGGCCACCGAAGGCGATGCGCGAGAGGGCGATTTTGTTGGTGTCGATAAGCGCCTGACGGATGGTAAGGAAGGCTTCGGTCTGGGTGTCGTCTTCGGGGACGACGAAGTAGGGTTTCTCGAAGAAGGCGGGGTCGATGGAGTCGACGTCGACGAACTGGGCGACGTCCATGATGCGTTTGGAGGGGACGCGGAGGTGGGCGAGTTCGTCGGGCTCGATGGTGATGTAGCGGCCGTGGGAGTACTCGTAGCCTTTGACGATGTCGGATTTGTGGACGGGGTCGGCTGCTTCGTCGGGGTTGCGCTCGATGGCACTGGCGGCGACGTTCTGGTGGCGGACGCGCTCGCCGGTGCGGCGGTCGATCATGTGGAAGTGGATGTCGCTGGCGGCCTCGGTGGCGACGAAGAGTTTTACGCCGAAGGAGACGAGCGAAATTTGGATTTTACCGCTCCAGTAGGGACGGGCCATGGGGAAGCCTCACGCGGGCATGGTTTGCCATGAAGGTGAGAGTGTACCTGATGGTGATTGGGATGTACGAGATGCGGTAATCGGAGAGGTGAAGACCGGGCCGGCTGCGGTTCCGGGAGCCTGCACCCTAACGACAATTTAATGGATTACGTACAGCACCTTTATGCCGCGATGAATAGCTTTGAGGATGGAAGCGTTGGCCTGACCATTTTTTCGCTGGTGGGGGCCAAGGCTACCGGAGGCAACGCAATGGTTGTAAGCAACTTTACAAGACGGCAGACACAGAATTCGGAGGAAGGTTCGGGAGTTGGGGCGGGAGGAAAGCAGCGCGACAGATCGGGGCCGCCTCGTTACCTATTCTATTTCCGAGGCAAGCGGCATCCTTTGCAGACCGCCGGATCACGGTCCAAGAATGACGGTGTTCTGGAATTCTGGTTTGGGGCTGGGATTGTTCTGGCGCTTGTCGCGATTGTGGTGCTGGTGTGTCTGCACAGCTTAGCGGTCGTCCTATGATCTTTAGCGCCGCGTGCGTCTAGCCTGTTCGCTGGTGAGATCGCGCGCGGGGAAAGTGGGAGATGGATATGGTAGCGAATAGGGAATCAATGGCTGGTGGCGGCGGATCGAAGGTCTACGGGCTTGATGACGTGCTGATGGATTCGCATCGATACTCTGAGCAATTGCGGGAGAGAGATCGCATGGATCAGAGGCGAGGGTGGCTTTGGTTTTCGCTGCTGGTGTTTACGGTGGGGTCCATCGTGGCGTTCTGGGCGTGGATCGCGCAGTGAGCGGCGGTAGCTGCTTCAGGGTGTGAGGGCAGTGGACCAGCCGGGCGCAAAGTGGGGTGAGCAAACCTCGGGGCTAAAGCCCCAACTTCGTGTAAGCCTTTGAGACCCGAGCCTAAAGGCTCGGGGTACCTAGAGTCTTTTCCTCTTTGAGGATGGTGGTGTAGGCGGGGAGGGTGAGGAAGGATTCGAAGGCGGGGGCGTCGATTAGGTTGCGCATGAGGGTGGCGGCGAGGTTGTAGGCGGTGACGCGTGCGGGGGGAGCGTTCTCGATGTTGCGAGCAACTTCGGCGTCGAGGAGTTGGTTGCAGAGCTCGGCGGTGACGGGCTGGCCGGCGTGTTCGGGATCCTGGAGGATGGCGTGGTGGTGGACCCACTGCCAGAGTTGGGCGCGGGAGATTTCGGCGGTGGCGGCGTCTTCCATGAGGTTGAAGAGAGGGACGCAACCGGTGCCGCGCATCCAGGCTTCGAGGTAGCCGAGGCCGACGGCGATGTTGTGCTTGAGACCGCTGTAGGTGATGGTGCCGGTGGGGATGGCGAGGAGTTCGGCGGGCGTGGCGGTGAAGGTGAGGAGCTGCTTGGCGATCTGGTTGGGCTGGGGCATGATGCGGTCGAAGACTTCGAGGGCGACGGGGACGAGGCCGGGGTGCGCGACCCAGGTGCCGTCGTGTCCGTCGGTGGCTTCGCGCTCTTTGTCGGCGCGGACTTGCGCGATGGCGGCGTCGTTGGCTACTGGGTCGGACTTGATGGGGATGAAGGCGCTCATGCCGCCGATGGCGGGTGCGTTGCGACGGTGACAGGTCTTGATGGTGAGGCGCGAGTAGGCACGCATGAAGGGGCTGGTCATGGTGATTTGCGAGCGGTCGGGGAAGAGGAGGGTCTCGTTGGCGGAGAACTTTTTGATGAAGGAGAAGATGTAATCCCAGCGGCCGCAGTTGAGGCCGGCGGAGTGGTTGCGGAGTTCGTAGAGGATCTCGTCCATCTCGAAGGTGGCGAGGATGGTTTCGATGAGGACGGTGGCGCGGATGGAGCCTTGCGGAATGTTGAGGAGCTGCTGGGCGCGGACGAAGACGTCGTTCCAGAGGCGGGCTTCGAGGTGGGACTCGAGCTTGGGGAGATAGAAGTAGGGGCCGGAGCCGCGGGCGAGGAGCTCGGCGGCGTTGTGGAAGAGATAGAGGCCGAAGTCGAAGAGGGAGCCGGACATGGGTTCGCCGTCGACGAAGACATGGCGCTCTTCGAGGTGCCAGCCGCGGGCGCGGACGAAGAGGACGGCGGGATTGTCGATGAGGGTGTAGTGCTTGTTGGTGGTGGGATCGGTGAAGGTGATGGTGCGGCGGACGGCGTCGCGGAGGTTGAGTTGGCCGTCGAGAAGATTTTCCCAGGTGGGGGTGGTGGAGTCTTCGAAGTCGGCCATGAAGACGCGGGCGCCGGAGTTGAGGGCGTTGATGATCATCTTGCGGTCGACGGGGCCGGTGATTTCTACGCGACGGTCTTGCAGGTCCGCGGGGAGGGGAGCGATGGTCCAGTCGGCGGCGCGGATGTTTTCGGTTTCGGGGAGGAAGTTGGGGCGGGCGCCGTTGTTGATGAGGTTCTGGCGGGTGACGCGGGCGGCGAGGAGCTGCTTGCGGCGGGGGCTGAACTCGCGCTGCAGGGTGGTGAGGAAGTCGATGGCTTCGGGGGTGAGGATGGGGGCGTGGCGTGGGGCGATGGTGGCGTGGAATTCGATGGCGGACGCGGGGGTTGCAAGGCTCATGGTTGTGATCCTTTCGGGGCTTGGGTTAAGTGTACGGCGGCCGGGAGAAAGGGTCGTCTGATTTGGAGGTAGGCTGATTCATGCTAGTGCGCTTTTAACGCTTAGCTTCCAGCAAAGGCAATCATTACGTTGATCACCAAAAGCTAAAATGCGGTGAATGCATATAGTCCTAGAAGAACAGTTCCGGCTACACAGCAACTTCCAACACACCACCAAAATGTCTTAGGGTCTTCGTTGCGGGACACAATCTCCTGGGACTTCACTAGAGTCTTTCCGGTGAGGGTGGAGATGATGACGAAGCCAAAGAGAACGAGAGCGATATAGAGGGAAATATCGCGTCTTGCTGCCAGGTATCTATACCAGTACCCATCGTGCATCATGCCAGCCATGCTATCGCACTTACGTATTGCCGAACTCAGAACTCGGTCGGTAAGTCAGCGTGTTTATAACGCCAGCAACAGCGAAGGCTAAGGCAACAGATTGGTCGTTGCGCCCTTCGGGCTTCACTCCGGCCTTCGGCAGAGCGGTACTTTTTGTTGATGGCATATATGAGGCCTGAGGCTGAAGCCTCGGGGTACCTAGATGCAAAGGCAAAAGCAAGAACACGAGCAAAGGAAGAAGCAGATTCCCAGAGGGAATGACAGAAAGAAAGGCAACGGCGGCGGCGCGCGCAATCGCGGGTGGGCGTTATTCGCCTAGCATGATGCGCTGGATGTGGTGGGCTCGGCCGGTGGCGCCGTCGCATTGGATGAGGGTGGCGCACATTTTAGGATTGCCTTTGGCGGCTTCGAATTTGCCGGGCATGCCGGTGAGGAAACGCTTGAGGACTAGCTCGGTTTCTACGCCGATGATGGAGTCGAAGGGACCGGACATGCCGACGTCGGTTTGGTAGGCGGTGCCGTGGTGGAGGAGGCGCTCGTCTGCGGTGGGGACGTGGGTGTGGGTGCCGAGGACGGCGGTGACGCGGCCGTCGAGGTACCAGCCGAGGGCGGCTTTTTCGCTGGTGGCTTCGGCGTGGAAGTCGAGGAGGATGACTTTGGCGTTGGTGTTGCGCTCGATCATGATGAGGAGCTCGTCGGCTTTACGGAAGGGGTCGTCGGAGGAGGCCATGAAGACGCGGCCCTGCATGTTCATGACGGCGTACTTGGTGCCGTTGCCGAGCTCACCCTCGTAGAGTCCGAAGCCGGGTGTGCCGTGCGCGAAGTTGGCGGGGCGGAGGACGCGGCGGCCGCGAGCGTGGGAGTTGGCGGGGACCGTCATGTATTCGACGATCTCTTTTTTGTCCCAGATGTGGTTGCCGGTGGTGATGACGTGGGCGCCGAGGTCGAAGAGTTCTTCGGCGATGGAGGGTGTGATGCCGAAGCCGCCGGCGGCGTTTTCGCCGTTGATGACAAGGAGATCGACGGCGTGAGTTTCGAGGACGTGGGGGAGGTGCTCGCGTACGATGTGGCGGCCGGGCGATCCGAAGACGTCGCCGACGAAGAGAATGTTCACTTATGGATTTTAGCGCGTGCGGAGAGGAAAAGCTTTGACGCAAAGGGCGCGAAGAAAGGCGCCACGTTTCGCGAAAGAAAAACGGGGAAGAAGACTTAGACTGTGGGGATGATTGATCTGGTTTGGAATTTTCCTTTGTTTGCGGAGCAGGGTGTGGAGTGGCAGGGATATCTGCGGTGGGCTGTGGACGAGCTGCCGGTGGACGATGTGCGGTTGATGCGGCCTTCGTTTCGTGGAGGCGATTCGGAGTTGCGGGTGCGGGCGGCGAAATGGTTGGGGGTTGAGGCGGAGCGTGCTTGGATTGTGTGTGGCGGACATCATGGAACGCTGGTGTCGCTGCTGGTTGCGGAGCTGGGGGGAAAGACGCTGGCGGTCGAGGAGATTACGTATACGGCGATTTTGGAGCAGGGGAAGATGCTTGGGATGAAGGTGGTGAGTTGTGCATTTGATGGCGAGGGGATGAAGCCTGAAGCGCTGCGCGCGGCTTGTGAGAGGGGGAAGGTGTCGGGTGTGTTTTTGATGCCGACGGTGCATAATCCGCTGGGGATTGTGGCTGGGTTGGAACGGCGGAAGGCGATTGTGGAGGTGGCGCGGGAGTTTGATTTAGTCATCCTTGAAGATGATGCGTATGGATTTATGGAGCCGGATGCGGCGGCGAACTATGCCGTGCTGGCGCCGGAGCGGACGTTCTATGTGCGCGGGTTGAGCAAGAACTATGCGCCGGCTACGAGGACGGGGTTTGTCGTTTGCCCGGAACGGTTTTTGGGTGAGATGGAGAACGTCATCCGGAACACCACGACGGGGACTTCGCTGGCGCATAACGTTGCGTCGATGCGGCTGATTGAGGATGGAACGCTGGAGCGAGTGATGGAGGCGAAGCGGGTGGAGGGGGCTCGGCGGAATGCTTTGGGACGGGAGATTCTCGGTGGGGCGGTAGGGGTTGGTGCGCGCTGCGCGTGGCATCTTTGGGTGTCGCTGCCGGAGGGACTGACGGCGGATGAGGCGCAGAGGGTTTGTTTGGAGCGCGGGGTGATGGTGAGTGGGGCTGCGGGGTTTACGGCGCCTGGGGTGGCGGTGCCGGGGGCGCTGCGGATTGGGATGGGCGGTGAGGTGGAGCGGTCGCGGGTGGAAGAGGGGTTGGGGATTGTGGCAGAGGTGATGGGACGGTGAAGGGAGAGTAGCTCGATGAAGTGGCGACGATGGGTTGGCGGAGGGTTGCTGATTATTGTTGGGCTGCTGCTGGTTTGTGCTGCGGGGTTTTATGCGAGTGCGTGGTATCAGCGTTGGAGAGCTGAGCAATTGTTTGCGGTGATCAAAACAATGACGCCTGGCATAACTACCGAAGTGGAATATATGCGGGCGGTAGGACCTCTAGCGAGTTCGTCGCGGCAGTTTGGTGGGCTGCAGCCGAGAACTCTCTATATCGCGAATTACCCGAAGCGGCTTGATAGCGTCTGTTTCTCCGATCGACTGCGGTACGCGTGCGACTCCATGGCTCGAATCATGCCTGTAGGGACTCTTTTCGCCGCCGACCCGACATTCGTCAACGGAAAATTGGCGATCCTCGGAATTTGGGAGGGGCAGATACCGCTTCGTTCCCACTGTTGCGACAGGGTCGTGTTTTACGCGAGGCGCTATGAGAATAATGACTCGGATTTGCCGAAGACCTTTGACGGTTATTTGGTGTCGCATGCTGGGGAGGGCATTTCGATGTGGCTGACCACTGTGCAGCTCGACGAGCGAGCGACTCCGCCGGAACGAAACAGTGCGTTGGACTTTAGTTTTAGGTGCTTCACCACGTATCGCACGTGCGGGGACGCTGCTCTGTACTTGCAGCCCGCGCCTAACCGTCCGGCACACAATGTCACGCAGTGAGAGAGCCGTGGGTGCCTGGGTTACTTGGCAGCTAGGAAATCAGTCAGGACCTGCAAATACTTTTCGGGTTCTTCGTAGGAGGGTAGGTGGCCGCTTTGCTCGAAGAAGACGATCCTGGCGTTGGGGATCGCTTTGTAGATGCGCCAGGCCGTGAGCGGGGCTACGTTCATGTCGTAGCGGCCATTGATGACTAGTGTGGGGAAGTTGAATTTGGCGAGGGCTGCCGTGTAGTCGACTGTGGGGTTGGCCTTGGCGATTGCTTCGCTGGTGGCGGGGGAGAAGCCGAGGTCGGAGGCGTTGGCCATGTAGTGCGCTAGCTTTTCGGGCCTGTAGAAGATCATGCTGAAGTGGTCGCGGAGGCCTTGCTGGGCCTGCGCTTCCGGCGGCGCGGTAGAGCGTTTGGCGGCGGCGGCCTGGGCTTCTAATTTGTCGGGGAAGACTTGGGGGAAGAGGTGGACGATGCTTTCGTAGGAGGCGAGGCCGTCGGAGATGATGAGCTGGTGGACGTGCTCCGGATGGGCGGCGGCGTAGGCGATGACGAGGAGGCCGCCGTAGGAGTCGCCGCAGAGATCGATTTTTGCGAGGTGGAGGTGGTCGCGAACGGCGTCGAGGTCGGCGACCTGGGCATCGATGGTTTGTGGGGCGGAGGGGTTGGTGAGAGGCGAGGCGCCGGTGCCGCGCTGGTCGTAGAAGATGACCTGGCGGTGTTGGGAGACGCGCTGCCAGAGGTCGTTCTGGACCATGTAGATATGGGAGAGGCCGGCGCCTCCGTTGACGGCGAAGATGGGGGTGGTGGGTTGCTGGGCGCCGTAGATCCAATAGGCGAGGTCGACGTCGGGGGTGTGGACGTGGCCGGTGGGGGCGATGACGGGCATGGGGGTTTGGGCGGCGACGGGGAAGGTTAGGACGAGGGTGAGGAGGAGGGTCTTCATGTGGACTCCGATGGTAGATTATCGCCAGCTCACCCGTCCGCAAAAAGCGCGTACAGATGGGGCACCCGGTTTTGTGGTGGTTGCTTGGGTCGGGCCTTCAGCCCTCGGATATTCGGTGGTGTTGAGCCTGGGGCTACGCCCCAGGCTGTGATGAGACGCGCCGTTGGCGCTTGGCGATCGGAGCTACTCGGCGGATTCGCCGTGGGGTTGGTCGGGGTCGGGGTTGGGTTCGGTGGCCGGTCTTTGGGGGCGCATGAGGGGGAAGATGATGACGTCGCGGATGGTGCGGGAACCGGTGAGGATCATAGTGAGGCGGTCGATGCCGATGCCTTCGCCCGCGGTTGGAGGAAGGCCGTAGCCGAGGGCGCGGACGTAGTCGAAGTCTACTTCGGCCATGGCTTCAGCGTCGCCGCGCTTGCGGTCGTCGAGCTGGGACTGGAAACGGCGGAGCTGGTCGTCGGGGTCGTTGAGCTCGGAGAAAGCATTGCCTAATTCGAAGCCGCCGATGTAGAACTCGAAGCGCTCGACCCACTCGGGCTCGTCGGGTTTGATTTTGCTGAGGGGCGAGACGGCGAGAGGGAAGTCGTAGATGATGGTGGGCTGGATGAGGTGCTCTTCGGCGAGGGCTTCGAAGACGCCGGCGATGAGTTTGCCGAGGGCTGCGCGGGCGAGTTCGGCGGTGCCTGCGGGATCATCGAGGGACTGCATATAGATGGGCTCAGCCTGCTTGTAGGTGGGCCAGAGGGTAGCCGCTTTCCTGGCTGCTTCCTTGCGCTCTTCCGGAGTTTGCACGGCGAGCACATCGTCTTCGTCCTGGGTGGGACTGTTGTAGTACATGTAGAGGCTGAAGACGGCGGGCATGGCGAGGGTGAGGTCGGTGAAGATGCCGTCGGTGGGGACGTGCGCTTCTTCAGGCCACCACTTGAGGATGGCTTCGCGCATGGAGAGGCGCGTCCACTTGCTGAGGTCGATTTCGTTGCCGTTGAAGTTAGTGAGGGTGGTGCCGTTGACTTCTTTGGCTACGTTGATGATGAGGTCCTGGGTGAGGGCCATGAGGTCGTGGTAGTTGGCGTAGGCCTGGTAGAACTCGAGCATGGTGAACTCGGGGTTGTGGGTGCGGTCGATGCCCTCATTGCGGAAGTTGCGGTTGATCTCGTAGACGCGATCGAGGCCGCCGACGACCAGGCGCTTGAGGTGGAGCTCGGGGGCGATGCGGAGAGTGAGCTCCATGTCCTCTGCGTTGTGGTGGGTGGTGAAGGTGCGGGCGGTGGCTCCGCCGGCGATGGTGTGGAGCATGGGGGTTTCGACTTCGAGGTAGCCGTGGTTATCGAAGTAGCGGCGGACGGAGCGAAGGATGTGGGCGCGCTTGACGAAGACTTCGCGGACTTCGGGGTTGGTGAATAGGTCGGCGTAACGCTGGCGGTAGCGGATCTCGATGTCTTCGAGGCCGTGGTACTTGTCGGGGAGTGCGAGCATGGCCTTGGAGAGGAAGGTGATCGCTGGCGCGCGCATGGCGGGGGCTTTGATTCCTGACGAGAGCTCGTGGCCGGGGAGAACGATGGGGGCGGCGTGGAGGGTGAGTTCGCCGGTGCGGGTGCGCATAAGGTAGCCGCGGACGCCGATGTGGTCGCCAAGGTCGAGAAGCTTGTAGAGGTTGAAGAGATCTTCACCGACGTCGTCTTTGCGGACGTAGATCTGGAGGCGCTGGCCGTGCTGCTGGATCTGGGCGAAGCCGGCTTTGCCCTGGACGCGGATGGCCATGATGCGTCCGGCGACGGAGGCCTCGAGGTGCATGCTTTCGAGCTCTTCGGCGGAGAGGTTTTCGCCGAGGGCGCGGAGCTCGGGAACAGAGGCGGTGAAGGCGAAGCAGTTGGGGTAGCGGGCTTCGTAGTCGGAGAGCGAGGGGTTGGTGGCGCGGGCGAGGGCGGCGATCTGGTCGAGCTTTTCGCGGCGAAGCTGATAGAGGTTTTCTTCGAATTGGCTGTCGTACTGGGACACGATGCGGCTCGTTTCAGGGTTGGATGTAGAGGCTTCAGTATAGAGGGAGAAGAGCGGAGGATAGAGGGTAGAGGGTAGAGTGTAGAGGGTGGTTCGCGAGGTGCAGGAAAGTCACGATGGCGGATGACGGACAGGACGGGAAGAAGGGCGGGTCGCTTGGGGACCTGGTGAAGGCTGAGTCGATGATTCAGCTGGCGCTGGTGCTGCCGGCGGCTTGCTTGATTGGGGGAGTGGGTGGGGCGGCGCTGGATAAACATTTTCATACTGGGTGGATTGGAGTGACGGGGATCCTGCTGGGGGCAACAGCTGGGTTTGTGCAGATTTATCGGGCGGCGTCGAAGCAGATGAAGAGGGACGAATAGTGGCGGGGCTGGAGGAATTTACCGACGCGGATGTGCGGGCGACGCTGGTGCGGACGCTGCGGCTGCTGGCGGTGTTGACGCTGGTGGGGATGGCGCTGGTGGGATGGAAGCTGGGGTGGCGGAGTGCGGTGCTGCTGCTGGTGGGGGCGGCGATTTCGGGGTCAGGATTGTGGGAGTGGATGCGGCTGATGAGTGCGGTGATGGCACGGATGGACGCCGGAGGAGCGGGGCGCCCGATGGGGCTGGTGCTGACGGGTTTCTTCGTGCGGCTGGGGCTTTCGCTGGTGGTGCTCTATGTTAGTCTTAAGTATCTAAACGGTTCCGTAATTGCGCTCGCTGTGGGACTCGGATTGGGCATTCTATCGCTCAGCTTCGAGGCAATCAAGATGGCCAGAGCATGGACGGTCTAGCAGGATTTTGAACTTGAACCTTGGGTTGCGGGACTGCAGCCGACCGATATTTTTTCTATGCCTCCTCAATTATTTCTTACGAGTTTTTTGAATCACTTCCTGGCTGGCCCCGTCGATCAGCTGCTGGCGCTCTTGCACATCACGCCGCGCTTTCCAGAAGCGCCGATACCGAATTCGGTGGCGATGGAGCTGCTGGTGTTCCTTATCCTGCTGGGGTATTTCATCGCGGTACGGGTGAGCCTGAGCGTTGAGAACCCGGGTCCGGTGCAGCATCTTGCCGAGATGACGGATGAGTTTGTGTCGGGGCAGGCCGAACAGATTATCGGTCACGGATTTGAGCAGTTCACGGGCTACCTTACGGTGATCCTGCTGTTCATCCTTCTGGCGAATTTGATGGGGCTGCTTTCGCCGTGGCTGGAGTCGCCGACGGCGAGCCCGGTTGTGCCGTTGGGATTGGCGCTGGTGACGTTTGTGTTTTACCACTATCACGGCGTGCGGGCCAATGGCTTTGGGTATATCAAGCAGTTCCTGGGACCGGTGTGGTGGCTGTATCCGCTGCTGTTGCCGATTGAGATCATCTCGCACTTCGCGCGTGTGCTTTCGCTGACTGTGCGTTTGTACGCGAATATGTTTGCGGGCGATCTGCTGACGCTGGCCTTCTTCTCGCTGATTCCGATCGGCGTGCCGCTGGTGTTTTTAAGTTTGCATTTGGGAGTGGCTGTTATCCAGGCGTATGTGTTCATGTTGCTGTCGGCGATTTATTTGAGCCTCGCGGTGGCGCACGAGCATTAGACTTTGACATTCCCATGGGCGGGTGCTCCCTGCCTATGGTGCGTATTACCGCCGATCCAGCGTGAGGGGGCCAGCACGGTGAGCCTCAACCACCCACTGGCGGCGAGATCCACGGGGGCATGGAGTTGTAATGGTTAATGCAATGCGGTTGATGAAGTATGGATTTATGGCGATGGCGGCGATGCTTTTGGCGACGCCGGCGTTCGCGCAGGGCGCTGCTGAACCTGTTAGTCACTGGTGGGTTTCCATCGGCGCCGGTATCGGCATGGCGCTGGCGGCTGGCCTTTGCGGAATCGGTCAGGGTAAAGCCACGGCTTCCGCAGCCGAAGCGCTGGCGCGTAACCCGGGAGCTCGTCCTGGTATCTTTACGTTCCTGATTCTAGGACTGGCGTTTATCGAGTCGTTGGCTCTGTTTACGTTCGTTATTATCTTCCTGAAAGTGAACTAAGGCAGGAAATAGGAAGTAGAAGGCAGAAATGCCCAACGGCCTCCGCTTTGCGGAGGCCGTTCTTGTTGCGCGATGAGCGAGCGCTATTGAGGGGTGGTGGGCGCTATAGGGGCTTGCGCGATGGTGGTAGGGGCGGCGCGCTGGGTTAGGTGCAGGACGTGGTTGGGGAGGATGCCGAGGATGAGGGTGGCGGCGGCTGTCGCGGCTAGCGCGAGGGCTGCGGGGAAGGTTACGCGGCGGGGAGTGGGGGTGTCGGCTAGGGTGTCGGTGGAGGAGTGGGCGTAGAGGGCGGCTAGCAGGCGGAGGTAGTAAAAGCAGGCTACGCCGGAGTTGGCCAGGCCTACGATTGCTAGCCAGGTGTAGCCTCCGTGGACCGCCGCGGAGAAGACGTAGAACTTGCCGAAGAAGCCGCCGGTGAAGGGGATGCCGATCAGCGAGAGGAGGAAGAAGGCGAAGATCGCGGAGAGGACGGGGCGCTTGAGGGCGAGGCCGGTGAAGTCGTCCAGGGTGCGGAGCTTTTCGTCGAAGCCAGAGAGTTGGGTGAGGACGATGAAGGCTCCGACGTTTGTCGCCGCGTAGGCGGCGGTGTAGAAGCAGGCGGCGGAGACGGCCTCGTGCTGGGCGGAGGTGAAAGCGACGAGCAGGTAGCCGGCATGGGCGATGGAGGAGTAGGCGAGCAGGCGCTTCACGTCGGACTGCAGGAGGGCGCCGAGGTTGCCGATGGTCATCGTGGCTACGGCGAGGATCGCGATCATGAGGACCCAGTGGTCGCGGTACATGGGCGTGGCACTGAATAGGAAGCGGAGGAGGACGGCGAAGGCGGCGGCTTTGGGGGCTGTCGACATGAGGGCGACGACCGGGGCCGGGGCACCCTGGTAGACGTCCGGGGTCCAGACGTGGAAGGGGGCGGCGGAGACTTTGAAGCCGAGGCCGATGAGCACCATGGCTACGGCCAGCCAGCCTAGCAGTGGGGTCTGGGTGACGGTGAGGCCGGCGGCTATGGCGGCGATGCTCGTCGAGCCGGTGGCGCCGAAGCAGAGGGCGATGCCGTAGAGGAAGAAGGCCGTGGCGAAGCTGCCGAGGAGGAAGTACTTGATCGCGGCTTCGGAGGCGGTGGCTCGGCCTTTGCGGAAGCCGGCGAGGATGTAGGTGGAGATAGAGGAGATTTCGAGGCCGATGAAGACCATGAGGAGCTCGACGGAGCTGGTCATGAACATCATGCCGGTGGCGCCGAAGCAGACCAGGGCGAAGTACTCGCCGGCGTGGGTGATGGGGTCTTCGAAGTAGTCGAGTGACGCTAGCAGGGTGACGAGGACGATGCTGGCGATGAGGAGGTGGAAGAAGACGGAGAACGCGCTGATCTGGATGGTACCGGAGAAGGCGGTGAGTTGCCCGCTGGCTGGGAGGGTGGAGAGGATGCCGGTGGAGGGGCGGAGGGTGTCGACGACGTGAAGTTGGTAGAGGGCGGCGAGGCCGGAGGCTGCGGCCCCGAAAATGGCTAGCCAGCCGAGGGGTTTGCGGGTACGGCCGGGGGCGATGAGGGGCTCGGCCAGCATGACGATCACGCCGGTGAGGGTGAGGATGAGTTCGGGGAGGAGGGCGAGGAGGTTGGTGGACATTAGCGGGCCTCCTGCGTGTCGCGTGAATAGTACCAATCGGGATCCACAAGAGTGCCATCACCATTACAGATACCCCGGTGATGCATCTTGTCATAGTTCACATCGAGGATGTGAGCCTTCACTTCAGCGAGGATATGGGGGCAGGGATTCTCTCGTTGGGCGGAGGTGTCGGCTAAAGGTTGTGGGTAGGTAATAAGAAAGGCTTGTTTCTGCGCCGCGGTCGTAACGCTGTAGGTATCGATGGCGCGCATCCAGAAGGGTGAGGCGATGCCCATGGCCAGGAAGAGGGCGGCGAAGGGCCAGAGTTCTAGGTGCTCGCGGGCGGTGAGGTCCCAGCCGGGGACTTCGTCGGGGCGGGCGCCGAGGGAGCCGTAGAAGACTCGCTGGATCATCCAGAGGAGGTAGGAGGCGCCGAAGATGACGCCGGTGGCAGCGAGGACGGTCCAGAGGATGTGGTGCGTGATGATGGATTGCATGGAGCCGGAGAGGATGAGGAACTCGCCGACGAAGCCGTTGAGCATGGGCAGGCCGCCGGCGGCGAGGACGGTAATGACGAACATGGTGACCATCCATGGATGACGGGTGGCGAGGCCACCGTAGTCGCGCATGTCGTAGGTGCCGTAGCGCTCGTAGAGCAGGCCGAGGAGGACGAAGAAGGCGGCGCCGATGAGGCTCTCGTTGAGGATCTGGAAGACGCCGCCGTCGAGGCCGATGACGGTGAAGGTGAAGATGCCGAGGATGACGAAGGAGGCGTGGGCGAGGGTGGAGAAGGCGGCGAGCTTCTTGAGGTCGGTCTTGATGAGCGCGATGAGCGAACCGTAGACGATGCCGATTGCTCCTAAGGCGATCAGCACGGGGGCGACGTGGCGGGACTGCTCCGGGAAGATGCCGAAGCTGAAGCGCAGGATGGAGTAGAGGCCGAGTTTGCCGGCGAGGACCATGACGGCGGCGGTGGGGGCTTCGGCGACTGCGTCCTGCAGCCAACCGTGGAGCGGGAAGACGGGGACTTTGACGGCGAAGGCCACCAGGAAGGCGATGGAGCAGAGGAGGAGCGCGGTGGGGGTTGCGGCGAGGTGGTGGGTGAGGGCGAGATACTGCAAGGTGGGGAGGTCGAAGGTGCCAGTGAGGTTGTAGAGCCAGAGGATGGCGACGAGGAGGATCGCGGAGGGGATGAAGGCGTAGAGGAAGAATTTGATGGCGGCGCGGCGGCGGTTTTCGGTCCTGCCGAAGGTGGCGATGAGGATGGTGATGGGGACGAGGGAGAGTTCCCAGAAGCCGTAGTAGAGGAAGAGGTCGAGGGCGGCGAAGATGCCGAGCATGGCGACCTGCTGGAGGAGGAAGAGGGTGTAGAAGAGCTTCGTTCGCGTGGCGATGACGTTCCAGGAGGCGAGTACGCCAATGGGGGCCAGGAAGGCGGCGAGGACGATGAGCCACATGCTGAGGCCGTCGACGCCGAGGTGGTAGCGGATGTTCGGGCTCGGGATCCAGGAGAGGTTTTGTTCGAACTGGAAGGTGCGGGGGGCGGCGTGGTAGTTGAAGTGCGAGGGGAGGTGGAGGGTGAGCAGGAGCGTGACGAGAGAGATGAGGAGGGCGCCGATGGCGTGGCGCTTGCTCCCCGGTTGCTCCGCGGTGCCCTCTTGTTCGGGGATGCAGGCGAGCAGGATCGCGCCCGCTAGCGGGGTGGCGATGATGAGCGTCAGGATGATTGGGTCGAAGTTCATTGGGTTCCGTAGGTTCTAGTGGGGCAATCCGTGGTGACCGAAGAGGACGATGGCGATGACGACAGCGGCACCGGCGGCGAGCCAGCCGGCGTAGGAGCGGATGTTTCCTGACTGAATGCGGCGGACAAGCCAGCCGCCGCCGCGGGTGGAGGCGGCGAGACCGGAGGCGGTGCCCTGGAGGATGCCTCCGTCGATGAGGCCGTTGAGGATGAGGCGCGAAATGACAAGGATCGGCGTGATGATGAATCGGCCGTAGATCTCGTCGACCCAATATTTGTGGTCGAGGAGGGAATAGAGGCCGCGGAATTTTGCGGCGAGGGTGGCGGCGGTGCCGGGCTTGTAGCAGTAGAAGTACCAGGCGATGAAGGCGCCCGAGAGCGCGACGAGAAGGGAGATGGCGTCGTCGATGCGCTCCATGAAGAAGTGCTGTGGATTGGCGGCGATGTCGAGACCGGCGTTGAAGACGGGGGCGAGGAAGTGATCGAACTCGTTGTGGCCGCCGAGGGCTTCGGGGATGCCTACCCATCCACCGATGAGTGAGAGGATCGCGAGGAGGATGAGGGGGAGGGTCATGACCCAGGGGGATTCGTGGACGGCGTGAGCGTGGGTTGCGTCGATGGGTTCGGGGTCGGCTTCGAGGACGAGGGTGGAGGTCTTGCTGGCGTGGACGGCGGCCAGGTGGCCGGTGTGGAGATCGTAATCGTGGGTGGGGCCGTGTTCTTCAAAGCGGGAGGCGCCGAAGAAGGTCTTGAACCAGAGGCGGAACATGTAGAAAGAGGTTAGGCTGGCGGTGAGAAGGCCTACGAACCAGAGAAGGAGGTGGAGGGGGCTGCCTGAGGTGGCGGTGTCGTAGAGGATCTCGTCTTTGGAGTAGAAGCCGGCGAAGGGGAAGATGCCGGAGATGGCGAAGACGCCGGCGGACATGGTGTAGAAGGTGATGGGGATGCGCTTGCGGAGGCCGCCCATGTTGCGCATGTCTTGCTCACCGGAGAGGGCATGGATGACGGAACCCGCGGCGAGGAAGAGGAGGCCTTTGAAGAAGGCGTGGGTCATGAGGTGGAAGATGCCGGCCGAGTAGTCTCCGACACCGCAGGCGAGGAACATGTAGCCGAGCTGCGAGACGGTGGAGTAGGCGAGGACGCGCTTGATGTCGTGCTGGACGAGGCCTATGGTGGCGGCGAGGAGCGCGGTTGCGGCGCCAATGCAGGCTACGACCGTGAGAGCGGCGGGCGAGTGGTCGAAGATGACGTGGCAGCGGGCGACCATGTAGATGCCGGCGGTGACCATGGTGGCCGCGTGGATGAGGGCGGAGACCGGGGTGGGGCCTTCCATGGCGTCGGGTAGCCAGATGTACAGGGGGATTTGGGCGGATTTGCCGGTGGCTCCGAGGACGAGGAGGAGAGCGATTGCGGTGAAGAGGCCTCCGGTGAGGGGCGAGGCCGCGATGCTGGCGAAGATGGTGTTGAAGTCGAGGGTACCGTAGTGGGCGACCAGCAGGAACATGGCGAGGAGGAAGCCGAAGTCGCCGACGCGGTTGACGATGAAGGCTTTCTTGCCGGCGTTCGCGGCGGAGTCTTTGGTGAAGTAGAAGCCTATGAGGAGGTAGGAGGCGAGACCGACGCCTTCCCAGCCTACGAAGAGCAGGAGGAAGCTCGAGGCGAGGACCAGGACCAGCATGAAGAACATGAAGAGGTTGAGGTAGGCGAAGAAGCGCCAGTAGCCCTCTTCTTGCGCCATGTAGCCGACCGAGTAGACGTGGATGAGGAAGCCGACGCCGGTGATGACGCCTAGCATGACGAGGGTGAGGTGGTCGACGGTGAAGGCGAAGTTGACGCTAAAGCCGGAGACGGCGATCCAGGGGACGCTGGAGATGGAGAGCGAGAGTGGCGCGCCGGCCGACTTCATGAAGATCCAGAGCTGCGCGACGATAAAGGCCGGGGCTGCGGTGAAGAGCAGGGCGATGGTTGCGACCAGGGCGCGGGGCAGCTTGCGGCCGAGAGTTCCGTTGAGCAGGAAGCCGGCGAAGGGGAGGGTCGGGATGAGCCAGAGCAGTTGAGGATTCATTGGTTCGATTCGTGGTGCGTGTGGCTAAAAGCTGGAAGCAGATTCCCAGAGGGAATGACAGAAAGAAAAGCAGGAGCAAGGCAACAACAAAATCAAATACAGGGATCCTTCGCTTCGCTCCAGGATGACGGCGTAAAACTTGCAACGATAAAAGCAACCACTAACGACAACAGCAAAGGCAAGAGCAAAAAGCTTGGTTAGTTTTTCAATAGGTCGACCTGGTCGACGTTGAGGGTCTGGCGCACGCGGAAGAGCGCGATGATGATGGCTAGGCCGACGGCGGCTTCCGCAGCGGCAACCACCATGACGAAGAAGACGAAGATCTGGCCGGAAACCTGGTGCCACATGTGGGCGAAGGCGACGAAGGTGAGGTTGACAGCGTTGAGCATGAGCTCAATGGACATGAAGATGGTGATGACGTTGCGCTTGATGAGGAAAGCCGCGATGCCGATGCAGAAGAGCACGGCAGCGAGCACGAGATAGTAGGCGATGGGCACCATGCTTAGTGTCTCCCCAGCTTTTTGACCAGGATGACGCCGACGACGCCGCAGAGGACGAGGGCCATCCAGGCCGTCGATAGAACATAGAAACCGCCACAGGGAATGGTCATGGTTACAGCTCCTTTCGTGCAAGAACGACCGCGCCGAGGATGGCGACGAGGATGAGGATGGAGGTGACTTCGAAGGGCAGAAGCAGCGCGGTGAAGAGGGTGTGCGAGATCTCGGAGATGTTGGAGACGGCGTTGGAGAGGTAGCCGCCGAGGGGGGTGGAACCGAAGTGGCTGCGCTCCGAGAGGAAGACGAAGCTGAGTAGGCAGAAGATGGCGGCGGCTCCGGGGATGCCGGCGATGTAGGCAATCTTTGAGCCGTGGGAGCGTTCTTCTTCGCCGGCGTTGAGCAGCATAACTACGAAGATGAAGAGCACCATGACGGCGCCGGCGTAGACGATGACCTGGGCGGCGGCGAGGAACTCGGCACCGAGGGACCAGTAGAGGACGGCGAGGGACATCATGACGACTACGAGCGAGAGCGCCGAGTTGATGGGATGGCGCTGGAAGAGGAGATTGAGAGCTCCTGCGACTGCCAGCAGACCGAAGATGAGGAACAAGGCGATTTCCATCGGGGACTTTCTAACTCCAAAGTGCGGGCATTCGCGTCCGGAGAGTGCGTGTGCGTCGTGTTGATTCGTGCTGATTGTAAATGGATTGCATGGGTTTCTCTGTGATACGTGCGCGTTAGCCGTGAAAGGTGAGCGCCAGGGCGGTGGCGAGGATATTGACCATGGCTACGGGCAAGAGAAACTTCCAGCCGAAGCCCATGAGCTGGTCGTAGCGGAAGCGGGGCAGCGTGCCGCGCACCCAGATATAGAGCAGTAGGAACGAGAAGACTTTGGCGACGAACCAGAAGATGGAGATGAGGGCGGTGAGGATGGGGCCGTTGGCGAAGTTGTCGAAGAGGTGGCCGAAGGGGCTGGAGGCGCCGCCGAGGAAGAGCAGCGTGGCGACGCAGGAGACGGTGATCATGTTGGCGTACTCGGCCATGAAGAACATGGCGAACTTCATGGAGGAGTACTCGGTGTGATAGCCGGCGACGAGCTCAGATTCGGCTTCGGAGAGGTCGAAGGGCGAACGGTTGGTTTCGGCGTAGGCGGCCATGAGGTAGATGAAGAAGGCGATGAACTGGAAGCCGCCGAAGAGATTCCAGGAGCGGGCGCCGTGGGCGGCCTGGGAGTTGACGATGTCGCGCAGGGAGAGGGATTGGGCGCGGAGAACGACGCCGACGAGCGAAAGGCCGAGGGCGAGCTCGTAGCTGATCATCTGCGCGGTGGAGCGGAGAGAGCCGAAGAGCGAGTACTTGCTGTTGGAGCTCCAGCCGGAGAGCGCGATGCCGTAGACGCCAATGCTGGTGACGCCGAGGATGACGAGCAGGCCGATGTTGAGGTTGGCGATCTGGAAGAGGTCGACGCCGTGGACCAGGGTGACTGCGCCGAAGGGAACGACGGCG
>Ga0302234_10000450_pt1 | contig 31685 bp, 27 predicted proteins | sample II_Palsa_N3_2_FD_193576 | JGI IMG/M metagenome (GOLD analysis project Ga0302234, IMG submission 193576) | Peat permafrost microbial communities from Stordalen Mire near Abisko, Sweden - II_Palsa_N3_2 | ecosystem: Environmental > Terrestrial > Soil > Palsa > Peat permafrost | place: Sweden... | reverse complement strand
GGATCGCGTAATCGACCAGTTCCGGGTTGTAGTTGGTGTCGACCACGGCGATCACCGGGATGCCCAGCTTCTTGGCTTCCTGCACGGCGATGTCTTCGTGGCCGATATCGATCACGAACAGCGCGTCGGGCAGACGATTCATGTCCTTGATGCCGCCCAGCGAGGCCTGCAGCTTGTCGCGCTCACGGCGACGGGCCAGCACTTCGTGCTTGACCAGCTTCTCGAAGCTGCCGTCGGTTTCGGCCGCTTCCAGCTCTTTCAGGCGGGAGACGGACTGCTTGACGGTGCGGAAGTTGGTCAGCATGCCGCCGAGCCAGCGCGAGGTGACAAACGGCATACCAGCGCGTGCGGCCTCTTCGGCCAACGGCTCACGGGCCGAACGCTTGGTGCCGACGAACAGCACGGTACCGCGCTTCTGCGCCAGGCCCGACAGGAAATTCATCGCGTCGGTGAACAGCGGCAGGGTCTTTTCGAGATTGATGATGTGGATCTTGCCGCGCGCGCCGAAGATGTATGGAGCCATCTTCGGGTTCCAGTAACGGGTCTGGTGACCGAAATGGACGCCGGCTTCGAGCATTTGGCGCATGGTGACTTGTGCCATGGGTGTAACTCCTTGCAATGGCCTTGAAAGGCCTGGGGGTTGGGACCTCCACGCATCCCCGGCTTCGACCGCGGCTTGCCCGGTGCAGTATTGACCTGCGTGACGGACGAGGCGCAGCACCCCGAAGGCGGTGCCGATACGTGTGTGGCGTTGGTTGGGTGTTGTACCGCTGGGCGGTTACAATCCCGGTTCGCTTTGCGCTGTGACGATCGTTTGAAGGGTCGTGTCAGATCAGCAAAACTCCGAAATTATAGCCGGTACGCCGGCGAGGCGGCAAGTTGCGGGCGGATTCACCATTGAACAGCCGCGCGGGCGTCGCCATTTAGGCAAAATCATGGCCATTACCCTGAAAACCCCAGAAGACATCGAAGGCATGCGCGTTGCCGGCAAGCTGGCAGCCGAAGTACTGGCCATGCTCAAGGATCACGTCAAGCCCGGTGTCACCACCGAGGAGCTGGACCGGCTTGCGCACGACCATATCGTCAACGTGCAAAAGGCGATTCCGGCCAACGTCGGCTACCACGGCTTTCCCAAGACCCTCTGCAGTTCGGTCAACCACGTGATCTGCCACGGTATTCCCAGCCCTGGCAAGGTGCTGAAGGACGGCGACATCGTCAATCTCGACGTCACCGTCATCAAGGACGGTTGGCACGGTGACACTAGCCGCATGTATTTCGTCGGCACGCCGGGCGTGCTGGCCAAGCGGCTGGTCGACACCACGTTCGAGGCGATGATGCAGGGCATAAAGGCCGTGCGTCCGGGCGCCACGCTGGGCGACGTCGGTCATGCGATCCAGCAGCATGCCGAAGCGGCAGGGTTCAGCGTGGTGCGGGAATATTGCGGTCACGGCATTGGTAAGGTTTATCACGACGAACCGCAGGTATTGCATTACGGCAAGCCCGGAACCGGGGTGGAATTGAAGAAGGGCATGACCTTCACCATCGAGCCGATGATCAACGCCGGCAAGCCGCAGACCAAGCAGCTGCCGGATGGCTGGACCGTGGTGACCAAGGACCATTCGCTGTCCGCGCAGTGGGAGCACACCATCGCGGTGACCGACGATGGTTTCGAGATACTCACCGCGTGGCCGGATGCCTGATGCTGGCGTGACGCCCTCGTAGGAGCGCACCCTGTGCGCGAAAAGTTAGCGAGGATTCGCGCACAGGGTGCGCTCCTACAGGGAACCCTGGCGCATTCGGAGCTTCGTCTGGCATGTCGGTGACACTCAGTACGGTTGCGCTGTCTGCCTTGCCTCGCCTGCCGGTGGCCGTGCCGCGCTCGGGCGTATCGGCCGAGGCGCGCCGTGCATTGCGTCAGCTGCTGGGCGATGTCGATCGTTCGCTCGCCACGGCGTTTCGCGATGGTGCCGACGCCAGCGCGCTGGCGCGGCGGCGCGGCGAATCCGTTGAGCGGGTGGTGGCCCACGTGTGGATGGCCTGCCTCGGCGAGGTCGCTGAAACGACGCTTTACGCGGTCGGTGGATTCGGTCGCGGGTTGCTGTTTCCCCATTCGGACGTCGATCTGCTGGCTTTGGTGCAGGCCCCGCAGCCGGCCCGACTGCGGGCGCTCGAGCAATTTTTCGCCACGCTGTGGGACGTCGGCCTGAAGGTTGGGCATGCAGTGCGCGATCCAGTGCAATGCCGCGCGCTGGCGGCGCAGGATGCCAGTGTGTTCACCAGTCTGCTGGATGCGCGCCGTCTGGCCGGTGACCCAGCGCTGGATGTGCGATTGGCGGTCATCGTCGATGACCCGGAGCTGTGGCCGCCAAGGGAGTATCTCGCCGCGCGGCTCGCAGAGCGCGATGCCCGGCACGCCCGCTACGACGACACCGCGTACAACCTCGAACCCAACCTCAAAGATGGCCCCGGGGGTTTGCGCACGCTCGATTCGCTGCGCTGGCTTGGCTGGCGACTGGCGCATGCGGTCGACCTGTCCGGCATGGTCGCCGAAGGCTTGCTCGAACCCGCCGAACAGGTTGCGTTGGAACAATCCGAAGCCACCTTGCGCCGCTACCGTTATGCCTTGCACCTTGAGGCAGGGCGGGCCGAGGAACGACTGCTGTTTGACTATCAGCGCGCGCTTGCTGCGCGGCTGAGCTTCGAAGACGAACATGAAAAGAACCTCGGCGTGGAGCAATTCATGCAGGGCTACTACCGCGCGGCGAGCCAGGTCGAACGACTCGGCGTGCAGGTGGCGGAGCGTTTCGAAGAAATGCTCGAGTCTCCTGGCGAAGCGTTGCCGGTGGGTACGGATTTCGTGCGTTACGGAAAGCGTCTGGCGGCGCGCGACCTGCAGTTGTTCCTGCGTCGGCCGGCGGCCCTGGTGGAGATCTTCATCGCCCGGTTGGATCAACCGGGTGTAATGGGTTTCAGTGCCGACACCATGCGGCGAATCCATCAGGCCACGGCCATGCACGGTGATGCGCTGGCCCAGGATCGCGATGTGCTGGCCGCTTTTCTGCAGCTGCTACGCCGCGGAGCGCCAGCGGTGGAGGCGTTGTGGCGAATGAATCGACACGGCCTGCTGGCGGCGATTCTGCCTGCATTTGGCAAAGTATTCGGCCGCATGCAATACGACCTGTTCCATGTCTACACCGTGGACGAACACACCTTGCGCGTATTGCGCAACATGGCGCGGTTTGCCGATCCGGGCGCACAGCGCGAGTTTCCGCTGGGCTGTGAAATCTGGCCGACTCTACCCAAGCCCGAATTGATGCTGCTGGCGGCGCTCTTTCACGACATCGCGAAAGGTCGTGGCGGCGATCATTCGGTGCTGGGTGAAGACGATGCGCGCGTGTTTTGCGCGCGGCTTGGCCTGCCGACCGGCGACATCGAGCGCGTTGCATGGCTGGTGCGCTGGCATCTGCTGATGAGCACCACTGCGCAGCGCCAGGACATCACCGATCCGGACGTCGTGCACCATTTCGCAGAGCTCGTCGGTGACCGGGAGCGCCTGGGCCAGCTGTATCTGCTGACGATTGCCGACATCATCGGGACCAGCCCACGGTTGTGGAACGGCTGGAAAGATCGGCTGCTGTCCGACCTGTACACCGCGACCCGCTACGCGCTGCGCAGCGACGTGGAATTGCCGCGCGACGCGACTGTGCGCGTGCGCGAATGCAGCGAGTACGCGCTCGCCTTGCTGATGAATGAAGGATATGCCGAGGCTGACGCTGTCCGTGTCTGGGCCGATTTCCCCACGCTCAGTTTCTTGCGCCATCGACCGGAACAGATCGCCTGGCAGACGAGCGCGATCCTGCGCGCGCAGGGTGTCGTGCCGCTGATCGCAGTGCATCCGCTATCGGTGCGTGGTAGTACCGAGCTGTTCGTTTACACGCCCGATCGTGACGGTCTGTTTGCCACGATCACCGCGATGCTGGATCGATTGCGCTTCTCGGTAGTGGAGTCGCGCATTCTCAGCTCGCCGACGGGCATGGCGCTGGATACCTTCCTGTTGCTCGAGGCGGATAGCCAGCAGCCGGCAAGTGCCGACCGGACGCAAGAATTGCAGCAGCGCCTGCAGCGCGCACTGCTGCAATCGGCTGGTGTAGAGCCGGGCAAGCGCAGCATGTCGCGTCATCAGAAGCACTTCCAGATGCCTCCGCAAATAAGTTTTCACGCGGCCGGCGATCGCACTCAGCTGGCACTGATCTGTACCGACAGGCCAGGCCTGCTGGCTGCGGTGGCGCAGGTCATGCTGCACACCGAGGTGCGCGTGCACGATGCACGCATCGCGACATTCGGCGAGCGCGTCGAAGATTTTTTCCAGTTGACCGATCGGCACAACGCGCCGCTAGGTGCTGCGCAACAGGAGCGCCTTTTGCAGGCGTTGTTGCTGCGGATTGGTCCGGCGGATTGATCGATCCATAGGAAGTCCCTTCGACTTCGCTGCGCTGCGCTCAGGGCGAACAGTTAATGCGGACGGTGGACGTGACAGTTGCGGGCTGGATCAAGCGGGACTGATGGGTGCGTCGGGCGCTATCATCGCGCCTGCTGCACGCTCGCAGTGCTTCGTCGGCGTTTTTCCATGGCTTATCTGTTGATCAAGACCTTGCATCTGCTGTTCGCCATCGCCTGGATGGTCACGGTGTTCTATCTGCCGCGCATTCTGGTGAACATGGCAGAGACGACGAATGAGCCAGCGGTGCAAGCGCGACTGCAGTTGATGGCGCGGCGGCTGTACAAATTCGGCCACAGCATGTTTGGTATCGCGTTCCTGTTTGGTTTGATTCTGTGGCAGGGCTGGCGCGTGTTCCCCGCGACGTTGCCGAACGTGACTGGCGGGATGCACTGGATCGACGCCAAGTTGACCCTGGTGGCACTCTTGCTGGTCTATTTCATCGGTTGCGGGCGTTTGCTCAAGCGCGCGGCTGCCGGCCATCCGCTGCCTTCGTCGCGGGCCTTGCGCTGGATCAACGAATTGCCGGTATTGGTGCTGTTGGGCGTGATCTATCTGGTGCTGGCAAAGCCGTTCTGAGCAGGGTCCTGGCGGCGAGGATTGACAGCGGATTTCAGCTAAACTAGCGTTTCGGCTTCATCCACAAAACGAAGGTGGCCCGCGCCCTGCGCCGGCCGAGTGTGCGACATGGCAACTACGTGGTCCCAACACTGATATCCACCACGCCTTCGCGTTTCCGAAAAGGGCGTTGCGCCCTTTTTTGCTTTTCAGAGATTGGTTCTCATGATTGAAATCACGCTACCCGACGGCAGCAAGCGGCCGTTCGATCATCCCGTTTCCGTGCAGGAGGTGGCTGCCTCGATTGGCGCCGGCCTGGCCAAGGCCACGCTTGCCGGTAAGGTCGATGGCAAGCTGGTGGATGCCGGTTTCCAGATCGAGCACGACGCCAGCCTGCAGATCGTCACTGACAAGAGTCCCGAGGCGCTGGAAATCCTGCGCCATTCCACCGCGCATCTGATGGGGCAGGCCGTACAGCGTCTGTACCCGGGCGCCCAGGTCACTATCGGCCCGGTGATCGACAACGGCTTCTTCTACGACTTTGCCTACGAGCGTCCGTTCACGCCGGAGGATCTGCCGAAGATCGAGGCGGAGATGGAAAAGATCGTCGCCGAACAATTGCCCGTCACGCGCAGCGTGAAGTCGCGCGATGATGCAGTGAAGTTTTTCCGCGGGATGGGCGAGAACTACAAGGCCGAGATCATCGAGTCGATCCCGTCCGACGAGCCGCTTTCACTGTATTCGCAAGGTGAGTTCACCGATTTGTGCCGCGGCCCGCACGTGCCGAACACCGGCAAGCTGCGCGCGTTCAAGCTGATGAAGGTAGCCGGCGCCTATTGGCGTGGTGATTCCAACAACGCGATGCTCACGCGCATCTACGGCACGGCGTGGTTGAACGACAAGGATCTGAAGGCTTATCTGAACCAGCTGGAAGAGGCCGAGAAGCGCGATCACCGCAAGATCGGCAAGGCGCTGGATCTGTTTCACCAGCAGGAAGAAAGCCCCGGCATGGTGTTCTGGCATCCGAACGGCTGGGCCATCTGGCAGGCCGTGGAGCAGTACATGCGCGGCGTATACAAGCGCAGCGGCTATCAGGAAGTGCGCTGCCCCATGGTGCTGGACGTATCGCTGTGGAAGAAGTCCGGGCATTGGGACAACTACGCTGAAAATATGTTCTTCACCGAGTCGGAGAAGCACACCTACGCGCTGAAGCCGATGAATTGCCCGGGCCATGTGCAGGTGTTCAACACCGGTCTGCACAGTTACCGCGAGCTGCCGATCCGTTACGGTGAGTTCGGCGGCTGTCACCGCAATGAACCGTCCGGCGCGCTGCACGGCATCATGCGGGTGCGCGCGTTCACGCAGGACGACGGCCACATCTTCTGCATGCCGGAACAGGTCGAGCAGGAAGTTACCGCGTTCCATCTGCAGGCGATGAAGGTCTACGCGGATTTCGGTTTCACCGATGTGGCGATCAAACTTGCGCTGCGACCGGAAAAACGCATCGGCTCCGATGAATTCTGGGATCGCACCGAGGAAATGCTGCGCAATGCGCTGCGCGCTGCCGGCGTCGAATGGACTGAGCTGCCGGGCGAGGGCGCGTTCTACGCACCCAAGATCGAGTACCACCTGAAGGACTCGATCGGCCGCGCGTGGCAGGTCGGCACCATGCAGGTCGATTTCATGATGCCCGAGCGTCTGGACGCCGAATATGTGGACGAACACTCGCAGAAACAGCATCCGGTGATGCTGCACCGGGCCATCGTGGGCTCGATGGAGCGTTTCATCGGCATCCTGATCGAGCATCACGCCGGGGCGCTGCCGCCGTGGCTGGCCCCGGTGCAGGCGGTCGTGCTGAATATCACCGATGCGCAGGGCGATTATGTCCAGCAAGTGACGCAAACCCTTGTCGACAAAGGTTTCCGGGTACAATCGGATTTGCGCAACGAAAAAGTCGGCTATAAAATCCGCGAGCATACGTTGCAGAAAGTGCCTTATCTCCTGGTGGTCGGTGACCGCGAAAAAGAAACCGGCGCTGTTTCCGTACGTACCCGCTCAGGCGAGGATCTGGGCAGCATGCCGCTGGCTGAGTTCGTTGAGCGACTGGTGACCGAAACCCGGCGCTGAGCGCCGAACGGTCAGTTTTATTACTTCTTCTGGAGGATCGTGGTATCGCTACCACCGACAACAAGGGCAATCGTCGTAACCTGGAAATCCGCGTGCCGCGGGTTCGTGTGATTGGTGCTGAAGCTGAACAGCTCGGTATCCTGACCCGTGACGAGGCACTGGCTCTGGCGCAGGAAGCCGGCATGGATCTGGTCGAGATCCAGCCAAACGGCGACCCGCCGGTCTGCCGCATCATGGATTACGGCAAGTTCAAGTTCGAAGCGCAGAAGAAGGCGCAGGCCGCCAAGAAGAAGCAAAAACAGGTCGAGATCAAGGAAGTGAAGTTCCGGCCGGTCACGGACGTGGGCGACTACCAGATCAAGCTGCGCAACATGCTTCGGTTCCTCGAAGAAGGCGACAAGGTCAAGGTCACCATCCGCTTTCGTGGCCGTGAAATGTCCCACCAGGACCTGGGCCAGAACCTGGCCAAGAAGATCCAGGAAGACGTGGGCGAGAACGGCCAGATTGAGTCGTTTCCGCGTCTGGAAGGCCGTCAGATGGTCATGATGATCGGGCCGAAGAAGAAGCAGTAACGCTGCTTTTGCCGGCGGTTCTGCCCCTCTCCCTTCGGGGCTTTTGCCCCCTCTCCCTTCGGGAGAGGGCTGGGGTGAGGGTTCGGGGCTTGCCTTGAGCCCCAAAACAAGCGATTCGTGCAAGCCCCGAACCCTCACCTCAATCCTCTCCCAAAGGGAGAGGAGGCAAAGGGCAGCACTGCGCTGGCATTGGGCTTCATGAACCCGTACAATTACGGGTTCGACCCACATGGACGGGTCGTGAACCGATCGTGGCAGGACGGAAAGCGTGATCTAAAGGATCACCGCCAGATCAGTCAGAAACCGGAGCTGCCTTTATGACAGGGCAAGCCCCAGCAAGGATCATCATCATGCCCAAGATCAAGACCAACCGGGCGGCAGCGAAGCGTTTTCGCAAGACCGCGTCGGGGAAAATCAAGTGCGGCCACGCCTTCAAGTCACACATCCTGACCAAGAAGTCGACCAAGCGTAAGCGCGGTCTGCGTGCACCGAATCATCTGAAAGCGTGCGACACCAAGGGTGTAGCGCGCATGTTGCCGTACTTGTAAGACGAGGAGATAAACCATGGCTCGTGTAAAGCGTGGCGTTACCGCCCGTCGTCGTCACAAAAAAGTTATCGGTCGTGCCAAGGGCTACTACAACGCCCGCCGCAAGGTCTTCCGCGTTGCCAACCAGGCCGTCATCAAGGCTGGCCAGTACGCCTATATCGGCCGCAAGCAGCGCAAGCGTCAGTTCCGCGCTCTGTGGATCGTCCGTATCAACGCCGCTGCGCGTATGTTCGGTCTGTCCTATAGCCGCCTGATCAATGGTCTGAGCAAGGCAGGCATCACGGTTGACCGCAAGGTCCTGGCCGACATCGCCGTGCATGACATCAAGGCGTTTGAAGTGATCGCCGAGAAGGCCAAGGCCAGTCTGGCCGCTTGATCGTCGGGCGTTCGCGCCAGCACGATATGATGTAAAGCAAGCGGGGAGGAGGCCATGGTCTCCTCCCCGTTTTTATTTGGGGCATCCTCAAATTAATTTAATCAGGCAGCAAATCGGAGTTGCATCGATGGACGACCTGGAAAGCCGCGCCGCGCAAGCGCTGGCCGAAGTCGAGAAGGCAGACACGCTGGAAGCGCTCGACGCGCTGCGCGTGGGGCTGTTGGGCAAAAACGGCATCATCACTGCTGCATTGAAGTCGCTCGGTGCGCTGGCGCCGGACGAGCGTAAGGCGCGTGGTGCCGAGGTCAACCGGGTCAAGGACCGCTTGGCCGATGCGCTAACCGTGCGCAAGCAAGTGCTGGAACAGGCCGAGCTGGATCGTCGGCTTGCCTCCGAGAAACTAGATATCAGCCTGCCCGGTCGCGACGGCGAGCGCGGCGGCATCCATCCGATCACCCGCGCGCTCGAGCGCATCTCTTCGATCTTTGCGCGCCTCGGCTACCAGCGCGCCGATGGTCCGGAGATCGAGGACGACTGGCACAATTTCGAAGCATTGAATTTCCCGCCGCACCATCCGGCGCGCGCAATGCACGACACGTTCTATTTCGGCGATGGCAGGCTGTTGCGCACCCATACGTCGCCGGTGCAGATCCGCGCGATGCAGGGTCGCCAGCCGCCGATCCGCATCATCGCGCCGGGCAAGGTGTATCGCAGCGATTCGGATCAGACCCACTCGCCGATGTTCCATCAGATCGAGGGCTTGCTGGTCGATGAGACCTCGAGCTTCGCCGACTTGAAAGGCACGCTTGCCGAGTTCATCCGCGCGTTCTTCGAGCGCGATTTCGAGATGCGTTTTCGCCCGAGCTATTTCCCCTTCACCGAGCCATCGGCTGAAGTGGATATCCGCTGGGACGCCGAGGACGGCAGCACACGCTGGCTCGAAGTGCTCGGCTGCGGCATGGTGCATCCGAACGTGCTGGCGAACTGTGGTATCGATCCGGAACGCTACACCGGTTTCGCGTTTGGCCTCGGTGTGGAGCGCTTCGCCATGCTGCGCTACGGCGTCTCCGATCTGCGCGCGTTCTTCGAGAACGATTTGCGTTTCTTGAAGCAGTTCGCGTAACGCCGCCAGGAAAAGACACGATGAAATTCTCTGAAAACTGGCTACGCGAACTGGTCGAGATCAACGCCGACCGCTCGACGCTCGCCCACGCGCTGACCATGGCCGGCCTGGAAGTGGAAGAACTGACGGTGCTGGGTGAAGGCCTGGCCCATGTGGTGGTGGCCGAGATTGTCGCCGCCGAAAAACATCCCGAAGCCGATCGCCTGCAAGTTTGCAAGGTGGATGCGGGGCAGGGCGAGCTGTTGCAGATCGTCTGTGGCGCGCCGAACGCGCGCGTCGGCATCAAGGTGCCGCTGGCCATGGTGGGCGCGAGCCTCCCCGGCGGCATGTCGATCAAGGCGGCGAAGCTGCGCGGTGTCGAGTCATGCGGCATGCTGTGTTCGGCGAAAGAGCTGGGTATTGATACCGATGCCTCCGGTCTGCTCGAACTACCGCTTGACGCACCCGTTGGTCAGTCGCTGGCCGATTACCTGGGACTACCCGATGCCAGCTTCGAATTGAAGCTCACCCCAAATCGTCCGGATTGCCTGGGTCTGGTGGGTCTGGCGCACGACGTCGCCGCACTGTTTGGCAGCGCGGTGAAAGTGCCGGAGCAGGCCGCCGCGCCGGTGACGAGCGAGGCGAAGCGAGGCATTCGATTGCAGGCCGGCAAGGACGCGCCGCGTTATCTCGGCCGCGTTGTGGAAGGCATCGATCCCGCGGCACGCACGCCGCTGTGGCTGATCGAGCGCCTGCGGCGTTCCGGTCTGCGTTCCATCAGCGCAGTGGTGGACATCACCAACTATGTGATGCTCGAGCTGGGTCAACCACTGCATGCATTCGACAACGACACGCTGCAGGGCGACATCGTGGTTCGTCACGCCCGTGCTGGCGAGACGCTGAAATTGCTGGACGGCAGTGAGCCGAAGCTGGACGAAGGCTTCGTGCTGATCGCTGACGAGAAGCATGCGCTAGCCGTGGCCGGTGTGATGGGCGGTTTTGATTCGCGCGTCACCGACGCCACCTGCAACATCTTTCTCGAAGCCGCGCACTTCGCGCCGGCCGCGATCATGGGGCGCGCGCGCAAGCTCGGCATGCACACCGACGCCTCGCATCGCTTCGAGCGTGGCGTCGACCCGGAGCTGCCGCGTCGTGCCTTGGAGCGTGCCACCGAGTTGCTGCTGTCGATTGCCGGTGGCCATGCCGGGCCAGTGCTTGTCGCCGAAAATCCTGCCGACCTGCCGAGGCCCGCTGCCGTGAAGCTGCGGCGGGCGCGGCTCAAGCGCGTGCTGGGCGTGGACGTCGCCGATGCCGAAGTGGCGCGCATCTTCACCGCCCTGGGCATGAAAGTTGAACCCCATGCGGATGGTTGGCAGATCACCGCGCCAAGCAGCCGTTTCGATATCGAGCGGGAAGAAGACCTGATCGAGGAAGTCGCGCGGATCTTCGGTTACGACAATATCCCCACGCTAACGCCGACTGGCGCACTGACGCTGACGATCGAGCCGGAAGCGCGCATCAACGAACTGGCGTTGCGTGAGCAGCTCGCCGCCCGGGGCTACTACGAGGCAGTGAACCTGTCCTTCGTGGCGCCGGAACTGCTTGCCCGCTGGGGCTTCAGCGACCGACTGGTGCCGCTGGCCAATCCCCTGTCGGCCGATCTTGCCGTGATGCGACCGTCGCTGTTGCCGGGTCTGATCGAAGCTCTGCGTCACAATCGCGCACGTCAGCAGGAGCGGGTGCGGTTGTTCGAAGTTGCCCGGGTTTTCGCTGCCGGCGATCCACCTATCGAAACACCGAGCCTGGCCATCGTCGCCTGTGGCAACGCCCACGCCGAACAATGGGGCGAACCAGCCCGTGCGCTGGATTTTCACGATCTCAAGGGCGACCTCGACGCCATAATCGCCTGGGGTGGTGAGCCGCAGCGTTGGTCGGTTCACGCCGATGGCCTGCCGGGCTGGCTGCATCCGGGCCGGGGCGCTCGCATAACGCGCGACGGCAAAACCGCAGGCTACCTGGGGGCACTGCATCCACAACTGGCCAAGGCGCTTGATCTGGGTACCGACGTTCACGTGCTGGAACTGGCGCTGGAGCCGTTGCTGGCCCGTCGCCTGCCCAAAGCGCAACCGGTGCCGCGCTTCCCCATGGTGCGTCGCGACATCGCCGTTGATCTGCCAGAAGAGGTCAGCTGGTCACAGATTGAGCGGGTCGTCCGCGACAGTCTGGGCGGGCGGTTGAAAGAACTGCCGTTGTTCGACCGGTATAGTGGCAAAGGGGTCGAAGCGAGCCGAAAAAGTCTCGCTATGGGCTTGATTTTACAGGACGCTTCACGCACCCTTACTGACGACGACGCGGATCGTTGCGTACAAGAAGCAATCGCTGCGTTGGAGCACACATGCAAGGCAAAGCTGCGAGGATAAGATGGCGCTGACCAAGGCGGAAATGGCCGAGCGGCTTTTCCTCGACGTGGGTCTCAACAAGCGTGAGGCCAAGGAATTCGTGGACGCCTATTTTGAGGTGGTCCGCGAGGCGTTGGAAAACGGGGAACAGGTCAAGTTGTCCGGGTTCGGAAATTTTGATCTGCGGCTGAAAAGCCAACGACCGGGGCGTAACCCGAAAACCGGTGAGGAGATTCCGATCTCCGCACGGCGCGTGGTGACTTTCCGACCAGGACAAAAACTCAAGGTAAGAGTGGAAGGCTATGCTGGACCAAGGGAATAACACCGAGCTGTCCGCCATTCCGGCCAAGCGCTACTTCACCATTGGTGAGGTGGGCGAGTTGTGCGGTGTGAAGCCCCACGTGCTGCGTTACTGGGAACAGGAGTTTCCCGCACTCAATCCCGTGAAGCGTCGCGGCAATCGCCGTTATTACCAGCGCCACGACGTGCTGATGATCCGGCAGATCCGTTCACTGCTGTACGACGAAGGCTTCACCATTACCGGCGCGCGTGCGCGGCTGGAAGGCCCGCAGGCACGGATGGAAGCCAGCATGTCGCACCAGATCGTGCGCCAGGTGCGGATGGAGCTGGAAGAGGTACTGACACTGCTGCGTCGTTGAACGCTTCCGGCACCGGTGCCGAAGCTGCTAGAATTCCGGGTTCGCGAATCGTCGGGGCGTAGCGCAGCCTGGTAGCGCATCTGCCTGGGGGGCAGAGGGTCGTGGGTTCGAATCCCGCCGCCCCGACCAATTCGCCATTGTATTGTTGACGGCGCCCAAGGGCGCCGTTTTCGTTGGCAGCTTGCCTGGGCGTTTGCTCACAGTTCTCAGTTCGCCAAAGGCTCGTTGAGCAAGGGCTTACGAACGCTCAACGCCGTGCCTGCTGCCGCCACGATGATCGTCACGATGGCCAGCCATTGCAGCACGCTCAGCCGTTCGCCCAGTAAAGCCACGCCGGCCAGCGCCGCAATGGCCGGCTCGAGACTCAACAAGGTGCTGAACGTGCGCGCAGGTAGCCGTGTCAGCGCGATCATCTCCAGCGAATAGGGCAGGGCTGAGCTGAGTACAGCCACGCCCAGCGCGTAAGGCAACAGCGCCGGCGACAACAGCGCGCTGCCGGCATGTGCGATGCCAAAAGGGATCGCCAGCAAGGCGCCGATCGAGGTGCCCAGCGTCACCGCGTCCGCGCCGTAGGCGTCGCCCGCCTGTTTTCCCAGCACAATGTAGAGCGCCCAGCCGACGCCGGCCGCCAACGCGTACAGCACGCCGACGGGATCGAGTGCGTGCATCTGTCCACGCAGCGGCAGCAGCAAGGCCAGCCCCACCACCACCAGCGCAATCCACACGAAGTCGAGCAATCGACGCGAGCCGCACAGCGCCAGTGCCAGGGGACCGGTGAATTCCAACGCCACCGCGATGCCGAGCGGGATCGTGCGCAACGACATGTAGAACACCATGTTCATCGCGCCCATCGAAAGGCCATAGCCCCAAAGCGCGCGCCAGTTGCGCCGCTTGTCAGACCGTCGCCAGGGCCGCCGCCACAGCAACAGGATCAGCGCGCTGATACCCAGTCGATAGGCCGTAGCGCCTTGCGCGCCGACTAGCGGGAATAGGTGCTTGGCCAGCGACGCGCCACACTGGTACGAAACCATGCTGATCATCAGCATGGCGATCGCGAACGCTATCGGAGCGACATTGGAACGTGATGACATGAGCCAGCCGCAGCAGAGCAGTCCGCTCATGATGCCCGCAGGCGGGGACGAAACACACTACGCAGAGCATCCCGACCTCGCCATTGCTGACAGCATGTGGCAGCAATGACGAAGGCTGGGAAAGGCGCTCCGAAACACTGACGCCAACGTCGGTGCCGCAGCGCTTCGTCAATACAGAACGCGGGTGCGCAGCGTGCCCGGGATCGCTGCCAGCTTTTCCTTCAGCGCGGTCGCCTGCGCCGCATCGGCGGTAACGTCGATGACCACATAGCCCACTTCGGCATCGGTCTGCAGAAACTGCGCATCGATGTTGATATTACCGGCGGAGAACAGTTCGTTGATGCGCGACAGCATGCCTGGCACGTTGCGATGGATGTGCAGCAGGCGACGACTGTGCGGGTGTTCCGGCAGGGTGGCTTCGGGGAAGTTCACCGCCGACAAAGTCGAGCCATTGTCGCTGTAGCGGATCAGTTTGCTGGCAACTTCGATGCCGATGTTGTCCTGCGCTTCCAGCGTGCTGCCGCCAATGTGCGGCGTGAGGATGACGTTGTCCATCCCCAGCAATGGCGAGACGAATGCGTCGTCGTTGCCTTTCGGTTCCACCGGAAAAACGTCCACCGCGGCGCCAGCCAGGTGGCCATCACGCAAGGCACTCGCCAAGGCATCGATATCGACAACGGTGCCGCGCGAAGCATTGATCAGCATGGAACCGGCACGCATTTTCGCCAGCTGCTCGCGCCGTATCATCATCTGCGTGGCCGGGGTTTCGGGCACATGCAGGGTGACTACATCGGCGCGTTCCAGCAGCTCGTCCAGACTGGAAACGGCGCGTGCATTGCCCAGCGACAGCTTGGTCTCGACATCGTGAAAAATCACCCGCATGCCAAGGCCCTCAGCCAGCACGCCGACCTGTGTGCCGATATGGCCATAGCCGACGATGCCGAGCACCTTGTCGCGCGTCTCGTAGCTGCCGCTGGCCGATTTCGTCCAGCCGCCGCGATGGCACAGCGCGTTTTTCTGCGGGATGCCGCGCAACAGCATGATCGCCTCGGCGATCACCAGCTCGGCGACGCTGCGCGTGTTGGAATAGGGCGCGTTGAACACGGGCACGCCGAGCTTTCTGGCGGCGGTCAGATCCACCTGGTTGGTACCGATGCAGAAGCAGCCCACCGCGATCAGGCGCTTGGCCTGCGCCAGCACGTTATCACTGAGGTGAGTGCGCGAACGGATACCCACGATGTGGGCATCGGCGATGCGTGCCTTCAGCTCATCCTCCGGCAGCGATTTCGCATGCAGCTCGACGTGGCTGTAACCCGCACGACGAAAACTGTCGACCGCGCTGGCACTGACACCCTCCAGCAGCAATACCTTGATGTCTTGGCGGGGGTAGGAAGTCTGCATCGGAGCGCCCTTGATGGAAGTGTTCTAACTATGCCAGAGCTGGCGACGATTTGCGGCGCTGCAGCACTGGACGCGGGGCCATGCGGCTGGCAGGCTGGGTGGACCTGCTGGAGTCCAACATGCACGATGCGCGTCTTGCCGAACTGAGCCGATCCCTGCCTGACCTGCGCCTGCTTACCGCGCCGGGTGATCTGGAACATTACGGCCGCGACTGGACCCGTCGCTGGACTCCGGTCCCACTCGCGATCGCGTTGCCGTCAAGCATCGAGGAAGTGCAGGCGATCGTGCGCTGGGCCAACCAGCAAAGCGTGGCCATCGTGCCGTCGGGCGGTCGTACCGGCTTGTCCGGCGGCGCGGTCGCGGCGAACGGCGAACTCGTGCTGAGTCTGGAACGGATGAATCGCGTGCTGGATTTCGACGCCGTGGATCGTACGCTTACCGTGCAGTCGGGAATCATCCTGCAGGCAGTGCACGAAGCGGCGCGTGAGCACGGCTTGCTCTATCCGGTCGACTTCGCCGCGCGTGGCTCGTGCTCGATTGGCGGCAATATCGCCACGAACGCCGGTGGCATCCGGGTGATTCGCTACGGCAATACGCGCGAGTGGATTGCCGGCTTGAAAGTGGTAGCTGGCAACGGCGAACTGCTTGAGCTCAATCGCGGGCTGATCAAGAACTCCAGTGGCTACGATTTCCGTCAGCTGATGATTGGCTCAGAAGGCACGTTGGGAATCGTGGTCGAGGCGACACTGAAACTCACCGATCCACCACCGCCATCGCAGGTGATGCTGCTCGCGTTGCCGAATATGGACGCGTTGATGCAGGTGTTTGCGCTGTTCCGTGCGCAGTTGACGCTGCAGGCATTCGAGTTTTTCACCGATCGCGCGCTGGCGCACGTGCTGGCACATGGCGCGCAACGAGCGATCGACGGTGACCACCCGTATTACGTCGTGACCGAGTTCGACGCGGTTGATGAGCGCGCGCAAGAGACGGCGTTGGCGGCATTCGAGCACGTCCTGGAAAAAGGCTGGGTCACTGACGGTGTGATGGCGCAGAGTGAATCGCAGGCTGCTGCCTTGTGGCGACTGCGCGAAGGCATCACCGAAAGCCTGGCGCCGCAGCGACCGTACAAGAATGACGTGTCGGTAAGGATCAGCGCGGTGCCGGCATTTCTGCACGAGATGTCAGCGTTGCTGGCACGTGAGTATCCCCATATCGAAGTCGTGTGGTTCGGACATATTGGCGACGGCAACCTCCACATCAATGTGCTGCGGCCCGACGAGCTGGACGAAAAGACATTCATTGCTCAGTGCGAGCATGTCACCAAGCTGCTGGCAGCAACCTTGCAACGTCACGGCGGTAGTATTTCGGCCGAACACGGCATCGGTCTCGTCAAGCGGGCGTACCTGGAGAGCACCCATGGCGCGGCCGAAATCGCGCTGATGCAGGGTGTGCGGAAGGTGTTTGATCCGAGCGGCATTCTCAATCCCGGCAAGCTGTTTGTGAGCGACTGAAGGCGAGCTGCAAGGAGCCGGAAAGTCGCGTGCGTGCTAGCCTTGTAGGCTTATCCATTTGCCTGAAGGAGCCGTCATGTCGTCGCCATCGCGTTCGCTGTATCCCGAAATCGAGCCTTTCGACAGCGGCTTTCTCAAAGTCTCCGCCCTGCATACGATGTACTACGAGCTGAGTGGCAATCCGAACGGCAAGCCGGTGGTTTTTCTGCATGGCGGCCCGGGTGGTGGCACGAATGCAAAGTGCCGGCGCTTTTTCGATCCAGCCGTCTATCGCATCGTGTTGTTCGACCAGCGTGGCTGTGGAAAATCCACGCCGCATGCGGAGCTGACCGACAACACGACCTGGGATCTGGTCGCCGACATGGAGCGTTTGCGTGAGCATCTTGCGATCGATCGCTGGCAGGTGTTTGGCGGTTCGTGGGGTTCCACACTCGCGTTGGCCTATGCCCAGACACACCCGGGCAAAGTGACCGAACTGGTGCTGCGCGGCATCTTCATGCTGCGCCGCTGGGAGTTGGAGTGGTTCTATCAGAAGGGTTGTGATGCGCTGTATCCGGATGCGTGGGAAACCTATCTCAATGCGATTCCGCAGGATGAGCGGGGCGACCTGATGAAGGCCTACTACAAGCGCCTTACCGGTGACGATGCGCAAACACGCAGCGATGCCGCGCGCGCCTGGTCGGTGTGGGAAGGAGCCACCAGTTTTCTATGGCAGGACACTTCGCACATTGCCTCGAGTGCCGAAGACGAATTTGCGCTGGCCTTCGCGCGCATCGAGTGTCACTACTTCGTCAACGGCGGCTTCTTCGAACATGACGATCAACTGCTGCGCAACGTCGAGCGCATCCGCGCGATTCCGACGGTGATCGTGCAGGGTCGCTACGACGTGGTCTGCCCGTTGCGCAGCGCGTGGGATCTACATCGTGCGTGGCCGGAGGCTGATTTGCGCATCGTGCAGGACGCAGGTCATTCGGCGTTCGAGCCGGGCATCATGCATGAGCTGGTGGAGGCGACCGATCGTTTTGGTCGCTAGTTCGGCGTTGCTTCTTTGTCAGCCTGAATAACGCGGGGCTGGCCGCGCTCCCTCTTCCCTGGGGAGAGGGTTGGGGTGAGGGTCGGTGTTCGCGGGATCACTCACTACTCGTCATCCCTGCGCAGGCAGGGACCCAGTGGGTATAGCGGGGGCGTTCCGCGCACATTGTGTGTAGAAGGGATCTAGAGCTGGAACAAATTCCAAGTCAAAAGCGACTGGGTTCCTGCCTGCGGGAATGACGAAAATGAAACTTCTACGTAACCCGATAAAGGCCCTCATTTTTGCTTTAGTCAGGTGACGGCAGCAACTTGGTACCGAAAATCTTGTCGCCCGCATCGCCAAGCCCCGGCAGGATGTAGCCGTGTTCGTTCAGACGTTCGTCGATAGCTGCGGTATAAATTTCAATATCCGGATGCGCTGCCTCGATGCGCTTTAGACCTTCCGGCGCGGCGACCAGAAATAGCCCCTTGATGCGTTTGCAGCCAGCGGCCTTCAGCATGTCGACGGTGGCGATCAGAGTGCCGGCGGTGGCCAGCATCGGGTCGACGATCAGGGCGATGCGCTCGTCCATGCGGCCGCTGAGTTTTTCGTAGTAGGCGACCGGTTGTAGTGTTTTTTCATCGCGTTGCACACCGACCACGCTGACCTTGGCCGAGGGGATCATGTCGAGCACGCCGGGAAGCATGCCCAGCCCGGCTCGCAGGATCGGCACGATGGTGATCTTCTTGCCCTTGATCCGGTGGACTTGCAGCGGACCGGCCCAGCCGTTGATCTGCTCCTGGACGGTTTCCAGATCCTTGGTTGCCTCATAAGTGAGCAGCGCGGCGACCTCGGAGGCCAGTTCGCGGAATTCTTTGGTGCTGATGCCGGCACGGCGCATCAGTCCAAGCTTGTGCTGGATCAGCGGATGGCGGACTTCGACGATCTTCATGGCTGCCTGCCGAGAGGGCTCTCACCAGCATAACGGCAAAAGGGCGCCGCCCGGATCGGCGGCGCCCTGAGCGCAAGACTTCGAAACGTAGCCGTTGGCTAGTAGATCAATGGGTCTTCATACAGGCGCTGACGGCATTCTTGTAGTCGTCGCCTTTCTTGCCTGCGTTCTGATGGCTGCAGTCGGCCATGCGCTGTTGAGATGGCGTGAGTTTCTTGGCCGGGGGAGCGGTATCGCCCTTCATGCAGGCGCTGACGGCACTCTTGTAGTCGTCGCCTTTCTTGCCAGCGTTCTGATGGCTACAGTCGGCCATGTGCTGTTGCGATGGGGTGAGTGTCTTGGCGGTCGTACTGGCCTGCGGGCCCGCATAAGCGGCGCCGACAAACGCGAAAGCGGCACTGACGGCAAGCAGACGTAATGACATCGACATCGTTGAACCCTCCCATGGTGACCGGCAGCTGCCGGCGGCGTCAGTCTAAGCCGCCGCGTGGCCGTCGTGGGAGATTACGTGAGGTGTACGGTAAGTCTTATTCATCTACGGCACGCAGCATGGCCGGGTGCCGTAGATGAGTTTATCGACCTTGATGAATCAGGCGGCCTCGGCCTTGGCCTTGCGCGGGCCTTCCAGCAGCGCCTTGCGCAGGTTCGCCACCACCAGATCCACCTCGGCACTGGTGACGTTGAAATGCGGGGTAAAGCGCAACGAATTGACGCCGCCGTGGATCACCCCGACGCCGCGTTCGCGCATGTATTCCTCAGTCGAATCGGCGCCATAGCACTTGTATTCCGGTGCCAGTTCGCAGGAAAACAGCAGGCCGGTACCCTGCACCTTGGTGATCAGGCCGCCCAGTTCGTTCTTCAGGGCGTTCAGCTTGTCGACGAATTCCCTGCCTCGCTCACGGATGTTGCTGCGCACGGCGTCGGTCAGCTGATCCAGCGTGACCAGCGCGACGTCCAGTGCGCGTGGGTTCGCGGTCATGGTGTTGCCGTAGATGCCCTTGCGATACAGCTCGGCGGTGCGCGCACTGACCGCCAACACCGACATCGGATACTGGCCGGCATTGAGTGCCTTGGAGAAGGTTTCCATGTCCGGCGCCGGCAGCTTTTCGAAGCCGGGATAGTCGGTGACCGACAACACGCCATGCGCGCGCAGGCCGGCCTGGATCGAGTCGACAAGCAACAAGGTGCCATGCGCTTCGGTCAACGACCGTGCTGCCTTGTAAAACTCGGGTGTCACGGCGCGCCCGGGATCGCCTTCACCCATCACCGGCTCCAGGAACATCGCCTCGATGAACCAGCCATGCTTGTCGGCGTCGGCAAACACCGCTTCGAGCTGGCCGATGTCATACGGTGTCACGGTGAGCAGGGTGTCTTCGTGCCGATAGCTGGCTAGGTGCTGCTGATAGGTCTTGCGGCTGGAATCGGAATACAACGCGGGCTTGTCGGTACGACCGTGGAATGCACCTTTCACGGCGAGCCGCTTGATCGTGCGGCCGGCATAGCGGCCGCCGACATCGGTCATCGTTTTCGCATTGACGTCTGCTATGCGGCAGGCCAGCGAAACGGATTCGGAGCCCGAGTTCAGGCACAGATAGCGGGTATACGGGCTACCGCCGCGAGTCTGCCCCAGCTCCTTGTCCAGTGCGCGAGTGAAGCGCAATTGGGAGATGCTGGGCGACATCACATTCGCCATCACTTGCGGGCGGCCCAGTACCTCCAGAACAGCCGGATGATTGTGGCCGAAACCGAGCATGCCGTAGCCGCCATTGTCGTGCACCACGGAACCCTTCAGCGTGATGACCCATGGTCCGCGCGCAGTAGCAGACAGGTACGGGTTGATCGCATCGTCCGGGTAGAAATTGACGAACCCGGCTTGCACCTGGGCAAGCTGTTCGACTTCATCCAGTTTGAGGAAATCAGACAGATCGGCGCGCAGCTCGCGGTGGCGCTCCACAGCCTCGGTGATCGCCTGAACCAGCAAGGTGTCGCTGGCGGCCATGCGCTCGACGGTTGCATCGTCCAGACCTGTGGTCCGGGCTTTGCCACCAAATTCGCGCAGTTCGCGCAGCTGATTGATCACACCCATGATGGCTCTCCGTGAATCCGCTGGCACGAGCTCTGCCGGGCTTGCGGAATGTAGTAAATGCTTTAGCTGGAAGCGCGAGACGATGCAGCGCTTCCTCAATGTTTTCAGATGCTTCGCGCCGCCTTTTCAGGGCATGCAGGGCGCCTTATCGCTCACAGGATACCTTGCGGCGCCCGCGCCCGTAACCCCGTGCCCCGCCCCGGGGTGACGGCTGTCACCCCGGATGACTGACGTCGGCGACTCCCCGCAAGCCGTGGCCCCGCGCAGGATGAGCACCACCCAAGGAGGTTCCCCTGATGCATTGCGCCCCCGTCGTTGCCCGCCTCGATCATGCCGTCAAACGCTATGGCGGGATTGCCGCACTGAATGGTGCTGATCTCATGCTGCAGCGCGGCGAACTGCTCGCGCTGCTGGGTCCCAATGGTGCCGGTAAAACGACGGTGATCGGTCTGTTGCTTGGACTCATTCGCCCCGATGCGGGCGAGGTCGAGCTGTTTGGACAGGACCCTCAGGGCATACAGGCCCGTCGGCGCATCGGCGTAATGCTGCAAAACGCTGAACTGCCGCCCACACTGCGGGTGGGCGAATTGCTGCGACTGACCGCCAGCTACTATCCGACACCGCGCACGGTAGCTGAAGCGGCCGAACTGGCCGGGATCAGCGATTTGCTCAAACGGCCTTACGCAAAACTGTCCGGCGGACAACAGCGGCGTGTGCAATTTGCCTTGGCGTTGTGTGGACGACCCGAACTGTTGTTTCTCGACGAGCCTACCGTGGGCATGGACATAGAAGCGCGGCAAAAATTGTGGGCGGCCATTCGTCAGCTGCTTGCTGAAGGTTGCTCGGTGCTGCTGACCACACATTATCTGGAAGAAGCCGAAGCCCTGGCCGACCGTGTCTGCGTGATGTCCAAAGGTCGGATGATTCACGAAGGCACTATCGAGGCGCTGCGCGCGCGGGTAGCGCTCAAGCGCATTCGGTGCCTCAGTGCATTGACGACCGACGCCATCCGCGACTGGCCCGAGGTGAGCGAAGTTCGGCGGGAGAGCGAACGTCTGCACATCACCACCGCCGATGCTGAAAGTGTAGTGCGCCGGTTGCTGGGTGCCGACGCTCAGCTTAGCGAGCTCGAGGTGCAGCGCGCGGGCCTGGCCGAAGCGTTCACCGAACTTACGCGTGATGCCGACCAGACGATCGACAACGACCAACGCGAGGCCGCCTGAAATGGACACCATCCTGTCACTCACCCCTGCGGCATCCGTAAGCGACATGCCGCTGCGTCTTCTGCTTGGCGCTTACTTCGAAGAAGCTCGCAGCGAATGCCTGCGCTACATGCGTGCGCCCGGTTTCATGCTGCCGATCATGCTGTTTCCTGCGATGTTCTACCTGCTGTTTGGTGTGCTGATGGCGAAGTCGGAGGGTGCCGATGCCGGGCGTTTTCTGCTGGCGAGCTACGGCGTATTCGGCGTGATGAGCCCGGGCCTGTTCGGCTTCGGTGTGTCGCTGGCACTCGAACGCGATGGGGGCTTGTTGACATTCAAGCGTGCGTTGCCGATGCCTCCCGGGGCTTACTTGCTGGGCAAGATGCTGATGGCGATGGTTGCGGCCACCGTGGTCATTCTTTTATTGCTGGCATTGGCGCTGTCACTGGGTCATGTGACGCTGACGCCGGTCCAGTTCGGAGCACTGTTGCTCACGGGTGCACTTGGTGTGTTGCCATTTTGCGCGCTGGGCATGTTCGTCGGCACCCTGATCAAGGGACAGGGTGCGCCGGGCATGCTGCAGCTGATCTACTTGCCGATGTCGTTCATGTCCGGCCTGTGGTTTCCATTGCCAATGCTGCCGAAGTTCCTGCAACAGCTCGCCCCGATATGGCCCAGCTATCACCTCAATCAGCTGGCACTGACGGCCGTAGGCCTGCGCGAGGGGGCACTGTGGCCGCACGTTCTGGTGTTGTTCGGGTTCTCCGCAGTATTGCTGCTGCTGGCGGCACGTCGCCTGCGCCGACATGGATGAAGTGGCATGCTGTGCCTATCGATTCATCAACGAAAAGCCGCGCCATGATGCCTGACTTCATTGCCCGATGGTTTACCCCGGCACCGGACTCCGGTGTGGCCGACGACATTCGCCAAGGCAAGTCGCCGTGGGCCGACAGCGTGCATCTGCTGTGGTTGATGTGGATATTCATCACACCGTTGTTCGACCACGGCGTCGCCGGCTATACGCGCAGCTGGTTGCTGTTCACGGCTGGGTCCATACCGGTGTTCCTGCTACTGTTCGCCAAGATGCAGCTGGCGCCACGACGCACGGTGCAGTTCTATCCATTCGGCATGGTGGCACTGAGCATGGTGTTGCTGCCCTGGTATGGCAGCGGCCTGAGCTATTTCGTGTACGGCTGCGTGATGTTGCGCTTCTGCAATGCACCGTTTCGCGTGTACGTGATAAAGCTGCTGTTGATGAATGCCATCTTCGTCGCGATGGCCTGGCGGATCGGCTATCCGACTGCACTGCTGGTGATCATTCCTGCTACTGCCCTGGTCATCAGCACCATCACGGCAGTCGAACACCTGAGCAAGGAAAAGGATGCGGCCCTTCGTTTGTCGCATGACGAGGTGCGCCGACTCGCCGCCACTGCCGAGCGCGAACGTATCGGCCGTGATCTACACGACTTGCTCGGCCACACCTTGTCGTTGATTACACTCAAGCTCGAACTCTCGCGCAAACTGTTCGACCGCGATGTCGAAGCCGCCAAGCGCGAGGTGGAAGAAGCCGAGAAGGTGGCGCGCCACGCGCTCGCGGAAGTACGCAGCGCCGTCACTGGCTTCCGCGCTACTGATCTCGCCGCGGAACTTGCTTCGGCGCGACTGCTGCTGGAATCGTCGTGGGTGCATTTTGACTACGGACATCCGCCCAGCGATCTTCCAGGTGATGTAGAACGTGGGCTCTCGTTGATATTGCGCGAGGCGGTGACGAACATTGCGCGGCATGCCGGCGCAGGATCCGCAAAGGTCGAAATGACCCGCGAACGCGCCAGTGTCTGCATGAAGATCAGCGATGACGGCCGTGGCGGCATCGACCATGACGGCAATGGCTTGAGTGGTATCCGTGAGCGCGTGCATGCGTTGGGAGGCACGCTGGCAATCGAATCACCGCGCGGGCAGGGAACGCGTTTGCGGGTGGTGATTCCGGTACCGATACTTCGACTGGTCGAAGCGTCAAGACCTACGCCGGAAATGCCGCTCGCCGAACATACGAGTACGACTCCAGGACAACCTGTTGCATGAGCCCATCACCGTTTTCAACAGGCACCGACGTTGTGACATCCTGCGCACACTTTGGTCGACATAAGGAAACCACCGCATGATCCGTGTCTTGCTGGCCGAGGATCAGGCGATGGTGCGCGGCGCATTATTTGCGCTGCTCAACCTCGAATCAGACATCGAGGTGCTCGGCTCCGCCGCTGACGGTGAGATGGCGTGGCGCGAGCTGCAAAGGCTGAAGCCCGACGTACTTGTTACCGACATCGAAATGCCTGGCCTCACCGGGCTCGAACTGGCACAACGCATTCAGCGCCAGGAGTTGCCGATAAAAGTGGTCATCGTCACCACGTTCGCACGCCCCGGATTTCTGCGGCGCGCACTGGATGCCGGGGTATCCGGTTATCTGCTCAAGGACGCGCCGGCAGAGAACCTCGCCGAAGCGCTGCGTACTGTGCATCGCGGTGGCCGCGCGATCGACCCGCAACTCGCGCTGGAAGCATGGTCGGAAGCCGACCCGTTGAACGATCGCGAGCGACAGGTATTGCGTTTGGCTGGCGAGGGTCAGTCGGCTGGCGACATCGCCACGCAGTTGAATCTGTCGCATGGCACGGTGCGCAATTACCTGTCCGAAGCGATCGGCAAGCTGGGTGTCGCCAATCGCATTGAGGCATATCGCATGGCACGGCAGAAGGGCTGGCTGTAACCTGCGCGATGCACATGCCGGCTTGACCCCACTGCGGGATAATGTGCCGTTATCCATCGCCCGTAAACGCAAGCCGAGCTGATCTTGAAGAAGTCCGATTTCGATTTTGAACTGCCGCCCGAACTGATCGCGCAGGCGCCATTGGCCGAACGTTCGGCCAGCCGTCTGTTGCTGTTGGATGTGACGCAGCAAACGCAGCAGGACCGGTTGTTTCGTGAGTTGCCCGAATTCCTGCGGCCCGGTGATTTGCTGGTATTCAACGATACCCGTGTATTGCCGGCACGTTTGTTCGGCCGCAAGAGTACCGGTGGCGCGGTGGAAATCCTGATCGAGCGCGTTACCGGTGCGCATGAGGCCACCGTGCAGCTCGGTGTCAGCAAGAAGCCGAAAGAGGGTGGGCGGATCGAACTTGCCGATGGCAGCCATGCTGTCGTGCTGGGTCGCGACGAGGGGTTTTTCCGATTGCGTTTCGATGCCCCCGAGCCGCTGGAAAAACTGCTGCTCAAGCTCGGCGAAATGCCGTTGCCGCCGTACATCGAGCGGCATGCCGACGCCAGCGACATGGAGCGCTACCAGACCGTATTCGCGCGCGCGCCTGGCGCCGTCGCCGCACCCACTGCCGGCTTGCACTTCGATGAGGCGATGCTGGCCGATCTGCGCGAGCGAGGGGTCGATTTCGGTTACATCACGCTGCACGTCGGTGCCGGTACGTTTCAGCCGGTGCGTGCGGACGATCTGAAAGATCACCAGATGCATCGCGAATGGCTGAACGTCGGCGCCAGCCTGATCGAACAGATTCGGCGCACGCGCGCTGCCGGCGGTCGCGTGATCGCGGTAGGTACCACGGTGGTGCGCGCGCTGGAAAGCGCCAGCAAAGACGGCGAGCTGCATCCGTTCGCTGGCGAAACGCAGATCTTCATCTTTCCTGGCTATCGTTTCAGCAGCATCGACGGCCTGCTCACGAATTTCCATCTGCCGCAATCGACGTTGCTGATGCTGGTGTCGGCATTGGCTGGGCGCGAGTTCATGCTGGATGCCTATCGACACGCGGTCGAGCAGCGGTACCGCTTCTTTTCATATGGTGACGCGATGTTGATCCTGCCGCCGGGGATGTGATCCAGCGCGGCCTAGCTCTTCGCAAAGGACGGCGCTCGCGGCTTTTCGCGAAGTGACGGCGCTTGCGGAATCTTTGATCTACCTTCACCCCGGCGCAGGCCGGAGTCCACTGCCCTTGCCCGTGATGTGCCGCTGCTCTTGCTGTTTTGTAGGAGCGCACCCTGTGCGCGATGCTCTGGTGGGAGCGACTTCAGTCGCGATGCTCTGGCTTCGCTGTTTGGTTTTCTTCAGAGCTCAAGAGCTCAAGAGCTCAAGAGCTCAAGAGCTCAAGAGCTCAAGAGCTCAAGAGCTCAAGAGCTCAAGAGCGTTTCGTCCTCCTTCGGAGGGCGAGTCACTTTTCTCTTGCGTGGCCAAGAGAAAAGTAACCCAAAGAGAAGGCCACCCCGCTTGGCGCTTGCCGGGCATCCTTGCCCGGCAAGTCCGTGAGGCGGGGCCGGGCTTTTCGACAGGACTCCTGTCCTGACGAAAAGGGATCGACATCCCTGTCGATCCCCCTGCGGGCCTGTCGACCCCGCCTCACCGCCGCACAGGGGCCCCGGTACAGCGGCGCGCGTCCTGCGCGCACTGTTTGTAAGAGCTGGATCAAAAGCAGGGCCGGAGCAGGAGCAAAATCCAAGCTGAAGCTGAATCCCAAGCCCAAGCCCAAGCCCAAGCCCAAGCCGAAGCCGTGCAAACTCCATGCGCGGCAGATGTGCTCCCTCCCCTGCTTGCAGGGGAGGGTTGGGGAGGGGTTGCTCTTCGTCCGAAGATCAAGAGCCTTGTCCCACCGCCTATGTGGGGCTCCTCAAGCCAGAGCATCACGACTGAAGTCACTCCCACAAAGACCGCTCAGGGGGTAGTCCCTTGGGGACAAACGAAGCACCGACAACATCCCCACGCAGAAGATAACGCCCAAACACGCGATAATGTCCTGATGACTTCCCTCCAATTCGATCTCCTAGCCACCGATGGCGCCGCCCGCCGCGGTCGCCTCACGTTTGCCCGTGGCACGGTGCAGACGCCGGCGTTCATGCCGGTCGGTACGTACGGCTCGGTCAAGGCGATGACGCCGCGCGACATTCGCGAGGTTGGTGCCGAGATCATCCTGGGTAATACGTTTCATCTGTTTTTGCGGCCAGGGCTGGAGATCGTCGAGAAGTTCGGTGGGCTGCACAAGTTCATCGGCTGGGACCAACCGATCCTCACTGACTCGGGCGGGTTCCAGGTGTTCTCGCTGGCGCACAAGCGCAAGATCACCGAGGAGGGCGTGACGTTTGCCTCGCCGGTCGATGGCTCCAAGGTGTTTCTGTCGCCGGAGGAGTCGATGCGGATCCAGAAGACGCTGGACTCGGACATCGCGATGATCTTCGACGAGTGCACGCCGTATCCGGCGACCGAGAAGGTCGCCGGCGACTCGATGGAGCTGAGCCTGCGCTGGGCCGAGCGTTCGCGTCGCAGCTTCGACGACCTGAAGAATCCGAACGCGTTGTTCGGCATCGTGCAGGGCAGCGTGTACGAAAACCTGCGTCAGCGTTCCGCCGCGGGGCTGGTCAACATCGGGTTCGATGGCTATGCGGTGGGTGGCCTTGCGGTGGGCGAACCGGAAGCGGAGCGCAACCACGCGCTGGATTTCACGGTGCCGTTGCTGCCCGCCGACAAACCCCGCTATCTGATGGGCGTGGGCCGGCCGGAAGATATCGTCGAGGCGGTACGTCGCGGCGTCGACATGTTCGATTGCGTGATGCCGACGCGCAATGCACGCAATGGCTTTCTGTTCACGGCGGAAGGGACGTTGCGCATCCGCAATGCGAAGTTCGCCACCGATACGCGGGTCATCGAGGAGGGCTGTGACTGCTACGCCTGCTCGAATGGCTTTTCGCGGGCTTACCTGCGCCATCTCGACCGTTGCAACGAAATCCTTGGTAGCCAGCTCGCCACCATCCACAACCTGCGCTACTACCAGCGCCTGATGGCTGGGCTGCGCGAGGCGATTGCCAGCCGCACACTGGAGGCATTCGTCGCCGCCTTCTATGCACAGAGACAGGGCGCCGTTGTCAGCTGAGTATCCGTAGGGTCAGCGGGCCGGCTTTGGGGGACCTTGCAACCGACGCTAGCTGCCCTTAATAGCCATTCAGCAGCCGTCGCAGCGCGTTACGGCGCGCCGTGCACGGTCGGGGGGCGCGTGGCATAATCGACGATCTTTTACCGGGCGTTCAGCTGAAATCCCTGCTGCCGCCATAACTTGCGAGACAAAAAGCAATGAGTTTTCCGATCCCGTTCGTGATTGCCCAGGCGGCTCCGGCTGCCGGTCCTGCTGCCGCTGGCAACCCGCTGTGGACCTTCGGGCCATTGATCCTGCTGTTCGCGCTGATGTATTTCATGATGATCCGCCCGCAGATGAAGCGGCAAAAGGAGCATCGCGCGCTGGTCTCCAGCCTGTCCAAGGGCGACGAGGTCGTCACCAATGGTGGTATCGCAGGGCGTGTGGACGAAGTGGGCGAGACCTTCATCACGGTCGAAATCTCGGCCAATGTGATGGTCAAGGTGCAGAAGGGCGCTGTTTCGCAGGTGTTGCCCAAGGGTTCGCTGAAGTCTGTTTGAGAAGCGAACAGGTGATGGTCGCCTCCGGTTAGGCTGCTCTCACGTGATATCCCCGATTGTCACTACCGCCGTGGCTTGGTGCCGCGGCTTTGATGGATTCAAGGCATGAGTGATTTTCCCCGCTGGAAGTACGCGCTGGTAGCCCTGGTGATGTTGTTCGGCATCGTTTACGCGTTGCCGAATGCGTTTATACCGGCACCGGCCGTGCAGGTCACCGCTAACCGCGACGCACCGCCGATCGACCCGTCGATTCAGCAGAAAGTGACTGCTGCGCTGGCCAAGCAGAACATCGCGACCGGCGAAGTGGTCGTGCAGGGCGACCAGTTGCTGGCGACGTTCGCGAATACGGATGTGCAGAAGAGCGGCGCCGACGCGATCCGTACGGCGCTGGGGGACGGCTACACGGTCGCGTTCAAGCTGCAATCGACGGTGCCGGCATGGTTGCGCGCCGTGGGCGCGCGTTCGATGCCGCTGGGCCTGGATCTGCAGGGCGGCGTGCATTTCCTGATGCAGGTGGATCAGGACGATGTGCTCGACAAACAGGAAGACAGCTACGCCGATGACATCCGCAGCTTGCTGCGCGATAAAAACATCCATTACGAATCGGTCGCGCGCAATGTGGTGCATGGACAGGGCGTTGCGGTGATCCTGCATTCGGCCGACGACCGCACCAAGTCTTCGGACTTGATTGCCAACGAGTTCGCCGATCTCAATGTGTCGAACGGTCCGAACACCAGCGATCGTTTTGTGCTCAACGCCGTGATCAAGCCGGAAAAGTTGCGCTCGCTGTCCTCGGGCACGATCACGCAGAATCTGGAAACGCTGCGCAACCGCATCAATGCGCTGGGTGTGTCCGAGCCGCTGATTCAGCAGCAGGGCGATAACCGTATCGTGGTCGAGCTGGCTGGCGTGCAGGATCCGGCCGAGGCCAAGAAACTGATCGGTGCCACGGCCACCCTGCAATACCGTGCAGGCATCGGCTATCCCGGCGATCCGGCAGCACAAGAGGCGGCCAAAACCGGCAATATTCCGCCGGATGCGAACCTCTACTACATGCGCGGCACGCATGCGCCCGTGCTTGTAAGCAAACGGATCATCGTCAACGGCAACGAGCTGACAGATGCCTCCTCCGGCACCGATACACGGACCGGCACGCCCAACGTCAACGTCACGTTGAACGCCGCTGGCGCCAAGAAAATGGGCGACTTCACCAACGACAACATCGGCAAGCCCATGGCGGTGGTGTATGTCGAGCGCGTGGTCGATACGAAAATGGTCGACGGCAAGGAAGTACGCACGCCGAAGATCACCGAGACGGTGATCAACGACGCCACTATCCAGGGTGCTTTCAGCCGTCAGTTTGAAACCAGCGGCCTGGGCAGCTCCAAAGAAGCCTCGGACCTTGCCTTGCTGCTCAAGGGCGGCGCGCTGGCTGCGCCAGTGGACATCGTCGAGGAGCGCGTGATCGGTGCGAGCCTCGGTCAGGACAATATCGACAAGGGTTTCAAGGCGGTCATGCTGGGTCTGGCGCTGGTGCTGCTGGCGGCGGCGGTCTACTACAAGCTGTTCGGTCTGGTTGCCGACATCGCGCTGTTCTTCAACCTGGTGATCCTGGTTGCGGTGATGTCGTTGATTGGCGTCACCCTGACCATGCCCGGTGTTGCCGGTATCGTGCTGACGCTGGGCATGGCGATCGATGCGAACGTGCTGATCTGCGAACGCGTGCGTGAGGAACTGCGCAATGGTTCCACGCCGCACGCCGCGATTCGCGCTGGTTACGAAAAGGCGTGGTCCACCATTCTCGATGCGAACGTCACCCACCTTATCGCCGCGCTGGCGCTGACCACAATGGGTACCGGCGCGATCAAGGGCTTCGGCGTCACGCTGATGATCGGCATCCTGACCTCGCTGTTCACCTCGGTGACGCTGACCCACGCGTTTACCGCCTTGATTCATGGCCACCGCAAGCTCAAGACGTTGTCGGTCTGAAGAGGAACAAGAACTCATGGAAATCTTCAATCACAACAGCAATATCCCGTTCCTGGGCATGCGCAAGTTCAGCATTGCGATCGCCGCGTTCCTGATGATTGCCTCGGTCGTACTGATCGTGACCAAGGGACTCAACTACGGCCTGGATTTCACCGGTGGCGTTTCGCTGGTGGTCGATTACGACCAGCCCGTGGAGATTTCCGACGTACGCGTGTCGCTGGTCAAGGGTGGTATCGAGAACGCCATCGTGCAGAGCCTCGGTGGCACCCGTGAAGTGTCGATCCGCTTTCAGGCGAAGGACGATCCGGGCGGCACGCAGGCGGATGGCAAGGTCAACCTCGACCGCATCGCCGCGGACGTGACCAAGATGCTGCAGATCTCACGCACGGACGCCAAGCTCAAGAGCCGCGACTTCGTCAGCGCCGAAGTGGGCACCGAGTTGCGCACCGACGGCATCTACGCGGCCTTGCTGGTGATACTCGGCATCGGCTTCTATCTGTGGATACGTTTCGAGCGCAGGTTTGCGATCGCCGCACTGGCAACCGAGGTGCACGATGTGCTGGTGACGCTGGGCATCCTGGCGCTGGTGCAGCGTGAGTTCGACTTGACCGTGCTGGCATCCGTGCTGGCTGTGATCGGTTACTCGATCAACGACAAGGTGGTGGTGTTCGATCGTATCCGCGAGCTGTTCCGCTCGGCGCGCAAGGCCGAGCCTGAGGAAATTCTCAATCGCTCGATCAACAATACTTTGTCGCGAACCATCATCACGTCACTGTTCACGGGCATTGCGATGGGCGCCTTGTTCTTCTTCGGTGGTACGGCGGTGCATGGCTTCGCCGTCACCATGCTGATCGGCATCGTGGTCGGTACGCTGTCGTCGATCTTCGTCGCCAGCCCGATCCTGTTGTGGCTTGGGGTGTCGAAGAAGGATCTGATGCCGGTGACGAGGGAAAACCCGGAACTGGCACGGCGCCCGTAAGCGCGCTGGTTTGTCGAAAGAGGCCCGGTTTCCCGGGCCTTTTTTTTGCAGTGCTCCCTCCCCTGCTCGCAGGGGAGGGCTGGGGTGGGGCCGCTCTTCGCCGAAGATCAAAAGCCACTCCCACCCAGCCTCCCCCTGCGACCGCAGGAAGTCCCTTCTTCGGGGC
>Ga0302234_10000442_pt1 | contig 32127 bp, 31 predicted proteins | sample II_Palsa_N3_2_FD_193576 | JGI IMG/M metagenome (GOLD analysis project Ga0302234, IMG submission 193576) | Peat permafrost microbial communities from Stordalen Mire near Abisko, Sweden - II_Palsa_N3_2 | ecosystem: Environmental > Terrestrial > Soil > Palsa > Peat permafrost | place: Sweden... | reverse complement strand
GCGGACTTCTTCTTCTCGCCCAGCAAAAACGAAAGAATCGACATTACGTGCGCTCCCCTTACTTGGTGCCGAAGAGGCGCTGCAGGAGGCCTGGCTTCTGGTAATCGGTAAAGCGAAGCGACTTCTGCTCGCCGAGGAAACGCGACACGACATCCTTGTAGGCTTCTGCGACATCGGTACCGTCGAGGTGCACGGCCGGCAGGCCCTGATTCGATGCATGCAGCACGGCTTCCGATTCCGGAATCACGCCGATCAGATCGATACGCAGAATTTCCTGGATGTCGGTGAGCGAGAGCATTTCGCCTTCGCTGACACGCTTCGGGTTATAACGCGTGATCAGCAGATGTTCCTTGATCGGCTCTTTGCTTTCGATCGCGCGCTTGGTCTTCGACGACAGAATCCCAAGAATACGGTCCGAGTCACGCACCGACGACACTTCCGGGTTCGTCACGATCAGCGCTTCGTCGGCGAAGTGCATGGCCAGCAGCGCGCCCGATTCGATACCAGCCGGCGAATCGCAGACGATGTATTCGAAGTCCATCGCGATCAGGTCGTTGATGACCTTTTCGACGCCTTCCATCGTCAGCGCGTCTTTGTCACGCGTTTGCGAGGCCGGGAGAATAAAGAGGTTGTCGCACTTCTTGTCTTTGATCAGCGCCTGGTTCAGGTTGGCTTCGCCCTGGATCACGTTGATCAGGTCGTACACCACACGGCGCTCGCAGCCCATGATGAGGTCGAGGTTACGCAGGCCGACGTCGAAGTCGATCACGGCCGTCTTACTGCCCCGCAACGCCAGGGCCGATGCAAAACTCGCGCTCGTGGTCGTCTTGCCCACGCCACCCTTGCCCGAAGTCACCACAATGATTTTTGCCATTACCCTTACCCTGTGTTCGTCAAATTCGTTCAAATAAGTCCCGCGGCAGCCAGGATCAGGCACGCGCCGGGCACGGCGCGCGCAACAGATGATCAGGTGAGCCGCAGCGGTTCAATCATCAGCTTTTCTTCTTCGAGCCAGATCTGCACCGGCTTGCCGAGTACGTCGGGCGGCAGCGGGTTCTCGGTCGTACGGTAGATACCGGCGATCGAGATCAGTTCCGGCTCCAGACACGTGCAGAAAATGCGCGCGTCGTGGTTGCCGTGCACGCCGGCCAGTGCCCGGCCGCGCAACGGCGCGTAAATATGGATGTTGCCTTCGGCGATCACTTCCGCGCCGTAGCTCACGAGACCCAGCACCACCAGATCGCCCTTGGCGTAGATCCGCTGGCCGGAGCGCAGCGGCTTGTCGACCACCGTGGTCTGCGACGAGGTGACGAGCTTGGCGGCCTCGCCTGCAGCCTGGGTGCCCGCGCCGGCGCCGGTCGCCACGACCTCGACGGCCGCCGCCGGCACGTCCATCGGCAATTCGCCCTGCACCGGAGCGGTGCTCCCAGCATCGGCGGCGCTTCCAGCGGCCGGAGCATCCTGAGCGTCATCTTCGGCGGCCGCTTTGGCGCCCGCGCCGCGCCGGTCGCGCGCTTCGAGCAACGGCAACGCGGACTCGGCGGCCCAGCCTTGCTGCGGGTTCGCCACCACGCCCACGGGGCGCATACGGACGCTGTCGAGCAGTTGGGCGATCTCGGCGAGCGGCACGCGTTCGTCGTCGGCGAGGCGGCGCACGTCGATGGCGACCACGTCGTTAGCGAAGAATTCGGGGGTCGCCTCGAAGCGCCGGGTCAGTTCGGCACGCATGGCGTCGAGGTCGGTCGTCTTGACCACGAACAGGAGCGTGTCGACAGTGCCACTGCGGAGTTCGAAAAATGGCGATTTCTTGGGCGACATAGCGTTCGGCAAAAAATTTTGCGTATTTTACAGGCGTCCACGCGAGGAGCCAGTATTTTCGGAGCCACGAATGAACGGCGCGCCCCAATCAGGGGCGACAGACACTGTGGCGACGCGGGAAGAAAGAGAGCGGAACCCGGCGGGACCGCTCGCCGGATCACTGGGAGGAGGCTTGCGAGGCACGCTGCACGTGGCGCACCAGCAGGCTTTCCGACTGATCGGGCCAGCGCGCCGTACGGGCATGCTCGCCGGTCGGACCAAAGCCGAGGCGCTCGTAAAAACGCATGGCGTTGCGGTTGGCGTCTGCCACCCACGCGTAGATTTCCTCGGCAGCCGCACCGGCTAACCACTCGCTGGCGGTATTGACGAGCAACTCGCCGCCGCGCAGATGACGCACCGCCGGCGCCACCCACAACTCGCACACGAAGGCGCGGCGCGCGGCCGTGTCTTCGAAATGCGCTTCGATCAGCCCGGCGGGATGCCCTTCGGTGTAGAGGATGAACGACGTGGCCGCCTTCGAGACCGCATGGTCCGCCGCGGTGACATCGAAACTTGCGGCGTCGGCCGAGAGGGCGTCCTCGAGCGTCTCGCCGAAGGCGTAGGGCGCCTCCCGCAGCGACGCGGTACGGAGTTCGCGTAAAACTGCGCCCTGATCAGCGGCGATGCGGCGAACGGTCAATGACGGACTCATGCAGACGAAAACCCCTTGTAACACTAAGGCGTAGCTTTAACCGAACCGGCGCGCGAGTCAAATCCTTATTTTGTCGATTTGTGCGCGGACGGCCTTGACGGCAGCCGCTTATAGCAGGCCCTTCACGGTGCCTCGTAACTGCCAGTGCCGTCCGGCCAGGGCGTCAGCAGCTCGAAACCGTCTTCCGTGACGGTCACCATGTGTTCCCATTGGGCCGATAACGAGCGGTCCTTGGTGACCACCGTCCAGCCGTCGCGCAGGACGGTGGTACCGGCCCGTCCGGCGTTGATCATCGGCTCGATGGTGAACACCATGCCTGGCTTCAGGCGCACGCCCTGCCCCGGCTGGCCGTAGTGCAGCACCTGCGGATCTTCGTGGTAGACCTTGCCGATACCGTGCCCGCAGTAATCGCGCACGATCGAGAAGCCGTCGCGCTGCGCGACCTTCTGGATCGCGTGACCCACGTCGCCGAGCGTCGCGCCCGGTTTCACCTCGCGGATGCCGGCCAGCATCGCCTCGTAGGTCGTGTCGATCAGTTGCCGCCCCACGGTGCTCGGCTTGCCGACGCAATACATGCGGCTCGTGTCGCCGAAGTAGCCATCCTTGATCACGGCCACGTCGATATTGACGATGTCGCCGTCCTTGAGGATTTCGGCCCGGCTCGGGATGCCGTGGCAGACCACCTGGTTGACTGACGTACAAACCGTCTTCGGAAATCCCAGATAGCCGACATTCGCCGGAATCGCCTTCTGTGTGTTGACGATGTAGTCGTTGCACAGCGCGTCGAGGTCGTCCGTCGAGACGCCGGCCTGCACGTGTTCGCCGATCATCGCGAGCACGTCGGCAGCGAGCCGTCCAGCAACGCGCAGCGCGGCAATATCGTCGGGAGTCTTGTAGGTAATGGCCATGAAATCAAAGGCGGTTCGTGAACGCGTGGTCGCAAAACAGCTACCCGCGTTCGTGTGCGAAAGGCAAACCGGCTGAAACATGACGCAGCGCTAAACGCTCGCGCAAGTCGCCCCAGTCCGGTCATCGATCAGGGAATTGTACAGAGGATGGCGGCAGGGGCACCTGCAGGCCGCCTCACGGCTGTTGGCGAGGCGCTGACGGATCGCATGGCGAGCTCTCGCACAACGGGTTGCGAGACGCTCATGCATGCAATGGACTCCCGCGCTTTCGCATGAATTGCTGCAGGCGCACGCAAATATCTTTTGTGCGCGCTGCATCCACGCACAGATTCGGTTCGTAAAGTGCGTTAAGGACTCACCTCTTCTGCGTTGCCAAAAGACGCGTCAGTGAAGAGCGATGCGTCTTCGTGTCCGCGATTTGCGTCAGTGCATCGCGTCAGTAGTCGTGTTGTGTACGCGTTTGCGTCGCGAATGGCGTGGCTTTCCCTGCGGGTCTATGTGAGGAGCACGGTCATGTCCGAAAAGTCAGAACAGAGCCAGAGTAATTCAGCAGAACTAATGGGTACGTTTGATCGCCGGGTCGAACGGCGCAAGCAACGCCGGCAATTCTTCCGCAATGCGGGGGGCCTCAGTCTGGGTCTCGTAGGCGGCACGCTGATCAGCGCTTGCGGCGGCGGTTCCGGCATCTCCTCCATGGCTCAGACCGCCGCCCCGACCGACGACGAGATTCTCAACTTCGCCCTCAACCTCGAATACCTCGAAGCCCAGTTCTATACCTATGCGACGACCGGCAACGGTTTGCCGGCCAGCATGCTCAGCGGCGTCGGCACTCAGGGCACCGTCATGGCCGGCGCGCAAGTGCCGTTCCAAGATCCGTTGGTGCAGGCGTACGCCAATGAGATCGCGAACGACGAACGCGAGCACGTTGCCTTCCTGCGCAGCGCACTGGGTTCGGCGGCGGTTGCCATGCCGTCCATCGACGTCAGCGGCACCAATCCGAATGGCGCATTCTCGGTGGCGGCACGCGCTGCGGGTCTGGTCGCATCAGGCGTGGCGTTCGACCCGTATGCCAGCGACAACAACTTTCTGCTCGGCGCCTTCATCTTCGAGGACGTCGGCGTCACCGCCTACAAAGGAGCCGCACCGTTGCTCGCCAGCAAGACCTTCCTCAGCGCCGCAGCCGGCATTCTCGCGGCCGAGGCGTATCACGCGGGGCTCGTGCGCACAACTTTGTACGCGAAAGGCCTCGATACGGCGAGCCTGATCACAGCAGCCAATGCCATCTCCGCGGCACGCGACAGCCTCGATCAGGTCGGCAACGACGACCAAGGTATCACCGGCGCCACTGCGGGTACGTCCAACATCGTGCCGCTCGACAGTAACGGTCTCGCGTTCGGACGCTCGTACTCGGACGTACTCAACATCGTGTACCTGACCAGTACGGCGGCGGTGAAGGGCGGCTTCTTCCCGAACGGCGTGAACGGCGCGCTCAACATGAGCGCATGATGCGTGCCCGCTGTTTCCCCGAAAGTAGCCGTTGCAATGCCGGCAGCGGGTCGCAGGAACGGCGCTTGCGATACCGTTGGCCAGACCTCGCTACACCACACACAGCAGCTTGACCTCGGTTGGCGGCACACAGGAGACCTCATGAACGAAGCCGTGAGTCAGACGGTCGCGCCGCCAACGCTGAGCGAGCAAACCTGCTTCCACGTGCGCGAAGCCCTCGCAGGCCGCCGCCGCGGAGCGCGTGTGATGCTGTCGTTTGCCGGGCCGGCGGTGGTCGCCTCGATCGCCTATATGGACCCCGGCAACTTCGCGACCAACATCCAGGCAGGAGCCCGCTACGGCTATACGCTGCTGTGGGTGGTGGCCGTCGCGAATCTCGTCGCCATGCTGTTCCAGTCGTTATCCGCCAAGCTCGGCCTGGTGACCGGCCGCAATCTCGCTGAGTTGTGCCGCGAATCGCTGCCGCGCCGCTACGTGTACGCCATGTGGGGCATGAGTGAGATCGCCGCGATGGCGACGGATCTGGCCGAATTCGTCGGCGGGGCCATCGGCGTATCGTTGCTGCTGCATCTGCCCATGATGGCGAGCATGCTGGTCACTGGCGCCCTCACCTATGGGCTGCTGCAGTTCGAGAGAAAGGGCTTCCGCCCGCTCGAACTGGTGATCGCGGCGCTCGTGGGCGTGATCGGTCTGTCGTATCTGGCCGAGTTGCTGATCGCACCTGTGCGCTGGCCTGCGGTGTTTCTGCATACCGTCAAGCCAGGCATCCCCGATAACAACGCGCTGACCATTTCCGTCGGCATCATCGGCGCGACCGTGATGCCTCACGTTCTGTTCCTGCACTCGGGTCTCACGCAAAATCGCGTCACGCCGCGCAACGAGCACGAACGCTCCAGGCTGTTGAAGTTTTCGAACATCGAAGTCGTCGTTGCGCTCGGCGCAGCCGGCCTGATCAACATGGCAATGGTGATCATGGCGTCCAGCGCGTTTCATCAAGGTCACGCGGATATTGCCAGCATCGAGACGGCGTGGCATACGCTGACGCCTTTGCTCGGCAGCGCCGCAGCGGGGCTGTTTCTTGCTGCGTTGATTGCTTCCGGAATCTCCAGTTCGGTGGTGGGCACCATGGCCGGCCAGATGATCATGCAGGGTTTCGTCGGCTTTCGCATTCCGGTCGGCGTGCGCCGCCAGATCACCATGGCGCCCGCCTTCGCGGTGGTCGCATGGGGCGTCGATGCAACCCGCGCGCTGGTCCTAAGCCAGGTCGTGCTGAGTATCGCGTTGCCGGTGCCGATGATCGCGCTGGCGTGGTTCACGTCACGACGCGATCTGATGGGCGTCTACCGGAACCGCCGCCTGACGAACCTCGGGGCGGTGGCCGGCACCGTTGCCGTGCTGGCGTTGAATGTCGTGCTGTTGCTGCAGACTTTGGGGTGAGCGCGAAGTCAATCCGCTTCGCCAAGCAAGTGCTTGCGCAACGACGGAGCGCGGGTGGACGTATCGAGCCAGATGCCGAAAAAGGCCCGCGCGAAGGCCAGATCATCGACCTCACCGGTCTCCTGCTCGCCCGAATAGAAGCGCACGCCCTTGCCCGGCAGAAACACCGCGCTCAGTTGATCGCCGGGTTCGACGTCGCCAAACGCATGCAGCATATCGTCGTGCCAGCGTTCGAGCGTCTCGGACGGGATCGGCGCCGCCGCCTGGCGCCTGATTTCGTCGATGCCAGTATCAGCCAGCCGCTTGCCCTTGATGCTGCGCGTGTAGGTGAGGTGCAACACGAAACGCTCGTCATAGTCGACCGGTACGCGCTCGCTCCACAACTGCGCGCGATACAGGCTGAAGCCGAACACGCTGAAATCGCCCTCGCCGACGAGCCGCGCTGACCGCACGTCGCTGCGCCAGCCGGCATTCGCCGACACGACCCACAGCAGCAGCATCAAAGCGGCGAAGGCGCGCATCTGCATCTCAGTCAGCCGCCGCGAGTACGAACTGCATCACGTCGGTGCGGCCTTCGTCGAAACCCGCCTCGCAATACGCGAGATACAGACGCCACGTCCGCACGAACGTCTCGTCGAAGCCCTGCGCGCGGATCGCATCGAGCTGATTCTCGAAGGCATTGCGCCAGCGGCGCAGTGTCTCGGCATAGTCGCGGCCGAACGCCAGCGTCACATGACCCGCGAGCTTCGCGCGTTTTGCTACTGCGATGAAACGCTCCGGACTCGGCAGCATGCCACCCGGAAAAATATATTCGCGGATGAAGTCGCTGGTGGCGCGATAGGCGGCGAAGTGCGAATCGTCGATGGTGATGGTCTGCACCAACGCCCGGGCGCCGGGCACGAGCCGCTCACGCAGGATGCCAAAGTAAGTGGGCCAGAACCGCTCGCCGACGGCTTCGAACATCTCGATCGACACGATGCCGTCGTACTGGCCGGTCAGCGTGCGATAGTCGCGCAGTTCAAGCTTGACGCGCTCGGTGAGGCGCTGCTCATGCACACGTTGCTGGGCGAATTCGAGCTGGGCGAGCGAAATGGTCACACCGTGCACGTGAATGCCCTGACGCGCCGCATGCAGCGCGAAGCCACCCCACCCGCAGCCGATCTCCAGAATTCGCATGCCGGCGCGCAGCCCGAGTGTATTGATGATGCGCTGGTATTTCGCGTGCTGCGCCTCTTCGAGCGACGCTTCGAAGCGCCCGTCGAACACGGCACTGGAGTAGGTGAGACTCCGGTCCAACCAGCAGGCATAGAAGGCATTGCCGATGTCGTAGTGCGCGTGGATATTGCGACGGCTGCCGGACCGCGTATTGCGGCGCAGACGGTGGCGCAAGCCGTACCAGATTTGCGCGAGCCAGCCGCCGTACACGGTGCGCTGCAAGGCGCGCTCGTTGCGGATCGCCACGCGCAGGAGCGCGGAGAGATCCGGCGTATCGACCCAGAACGCGCGCCAGGCGTCGGCAAAACCGATATCGCCCTTGCGCAGGATCGCCCCGCAGGCACGCCAGTCGCGCAGCTCCAGACGTGCCGCTGGCGCAGCGTGCGGATCGCCGAACACTCGTGGCTGACCATCGGGCGTGATGAGTACGAGGTGCCCGACGCGAATCCGCCCGAGCAATGACAAAAACAAACGGCCCGACGCAGGGGCGGTTTGGGGGCCGCTTAGAGTCCTTGAAAGCGTCATGGCTGAATCTCCTCAGTCGACGAAGAATGACGTGTGGCCTCTAGCGGACGATCCGCGCCGCGATGAAAGATGGGCACCTCTGCAGTGCGGCCCGGCGCAGGATGTTTGCCGTAAAAAGGGACTTTTTTGGCGAAGAGTCGCAGCGCCTGCCAGTGAATGCGGGCCACGACACCCAGCGTCAGCAACGGCTGGCGCGCCAGCGCGCTGAGCGCCGCGGCGCGCGTCAACGGAAGCAAGCGGCCGCCGAGCACCGTGCGGATCAGCAAGCCCTCGGCATCGTGATAGTCAATGGCCACGAATGACGCGCTATGCGTGTCGCGTACCCTGAAGCGGTAGTCGCCTTCAACCTGGCAGAACGGCGACACGTGCAGCACCTTGCGGCAGGTCAGTTCGGTAGACGCGTCGATCGGCGCGCCGTCGGGTGCGGTCAACAGATAGCTGTGGCGTGCACCAAACGTGTTGCGCACCTCGGCCAGCAAGGCGCGCAACGCGCCTTCCCGATCGTGACAAAACCACAAGCTGACCGGATTGAACGCATAGCCGAACACGCGAGGAAAGGCCTGCAGCCAGATCTCGCCGTCGGCGGGCACGCCTGCCCCGGTTAGTTGCGCGCGCATCCATGTGTCGAGATCGCTGCCGTCGCACGGACCGTGGTCGCACGCAAACAGGCTGAGCGGACGCCAACGGTTGATGCCGAACCACCAGCTATCGAGCGTCGCGAGGTGCGCCAGATTGCAGCGCACGTAGAACACGGGATACACGAAGCAATGAGGCTGCGGCCGCAGTCGCTCGTGCATCACTCGGCCAACCAACAGCCATGCCGCGATATCCCGCCGCTCAGTTGACGCGCGGTTCATAGCTTGGCCCACTCCGGCAGCGCGTCGAAATCGGCGGCAACGCGCAGCGCCGATTTCAGGCCATCCTCATGGAAACCGTAGCCCGTCCATGCACCCGCAAACCAGGTGCGACGTCGCCCCTGCAGCGAAGGCAGGCGACGCTGGGCGTCGATGGCGGCCAGATCGAACAGCGGATGGTCGTAGACGAAGCGGCGCAACTCGGTGCCCGGCGCCGGCTCGGCAACTGGATTCAGCGTGACGACTACCGGTGTGTCGAACGGCAGCGGCTGCAACTGGTTGACCAGATAGCTTACGCAGACCGGGCGCGTCCCGTCGAGATGACGGCCACCCAGGTAATTCCAGGCCGACCAGACCCGGCGGCGGCGTGGCAACAGATTCGTATCGGTATGCAGCACCGCGACGTTCGGCTGGTAACGCACTGCGCGCAGCACACTGCGCTCGGCGTCGTCCGCGTCGTCGAGCATGGCCAGCGTGTCGGGTGCGTGGGTGGCCAGCACCAGCGCGTCGAAGCGCTGCGGACCGGTATCGGTCAACACGTCGATGCCATCCGCGTCGCGCCGTACTCCGCGCACGGGCGTCTCGATGCGCACGTCATCGAGCTTGCCCACCATCCGCCGCACGTATTCGCGTCCGCCCCCTACTACCGTCTTCCACTGCGGACGACGGCTGACCTGCAGCAGCGCATGATTCAGGCAGAAGCGCAGGAACGTGGTTGCAGGAAAGCTCAGAACGTCAGCGGTAGCGCTCGACCAGATTGCGGCGGCCATCGGCAGCAGGTAGTGCTGCTGGAACGCGCCGCCGTAGCCGCCAGCGGACAAGAGGTCACCCATCGACGCGCCGGTTTGCGCCGCGACGTCCAGATTGCGCTCGGCGCTGCCGTTGAAGCGCATGATGTCGCGCAGCATGCCCATGAAGCTCGGCGAAAACATGTTGCTGCGTTGGGCGAAGACGGTGTTGAGGTTCGTGCCGGCCCATTCGAGGCGGCCTTCGTCGAGCGACACCGAGAACGTCATCTCGCTCGGGTGGGCTTGCACACCCAGCTCCGCGAACAGCGCGATCAGATTCGGATAGGTGCGATCGTTGAAGACAAGGAAGCCGGTATCGACCGGATGGGTGTGACCTTCGAGCGTCACATCGACCGTGTTGGTGTGGCCGCCTGGATAAGAGCCGGCCTCGAAGAGCGTCACCTGATTGTGCTTCGAGAGCAGATAGGCGCTCGCCAGCCCCGAGATGCCGGCGCCGACAACAGCGACCCGTTGACCGCGTGGCTGCGGATTCGAAGCGGCGTGCCTCATGGCTAGATCTCCGGCATGAAACGGGCGCGCGTGGGTTCAGGATTGGTTGGATTTGCGCGCCCATGTTCGAAATACGCAGCAATTGCGGGATCGGATGCAGGGCGGGTGGAAGTGGGTCACGGTGTCCGGAGGCGGACACGACGCTGCGGCGATGTTCGGATCGCCACAGGCAGTAGAAGCGTCGGGTTGGGTTGGTTGGTGGACGCTAGTGCGGTGGGCCGGAGCTAACCGCGCACTAGTCCCATATGTTCCGGAATGCGACCGCCACGATCACCGGCACGCACAAGACGAGCGGAATGGCGAAATAAGGCACTTCGAGGTCGACGTAATAGCTGTAGACGAGCCAGCCGACCCCCGCGCCGAGCGTTGCGATAGCAACGAGCCACGTCAGGATAGTCAGCGTCAGTTTTGACGGTCGCTTGCGCGGCCGCTGATCTGTGGGAGGGGTTTTCATCGCAGCACCAGAGTGTCTTGTTGCGGATAACTAAAAAGACAATTTTACTCTGCGGGATAGATAGTGAGCAGATGCCGTCTTCGAGCCGACGAACACATCGCGCACAACAAAAAGCCCCGCAGAATTTCTTCTACGGGGCTTTTCAGAATCTTGGCGGAGAGGGTGGGATTCGAACCCACGGTACGGGGAAACCGTACGCCTGATTTCGAGTCAGGTACATTCGACCACTCTGCCACCTCTCCGGGATACTGCCTTCTCACTGCCTCTCCGGCATTGGTCGGAGACCGGAGAAGCGAAGATTATAGAACTTTTTTTGAATTTTACAAGCCCTCTTTCGAACAAATTTCGAGGTCCGGAAAATTCGCATGTCCTGACCGGCGGCGAGGCGCCGTTCAGGACGCCGCCGCTCCGAGGCGAGCCACGCCGCCCATGTACGGACGCAGCGCTTCGGGCACCGTCACCGAGCCATCGGCGTTCTGGAAATTCTCCAGCACGGCGACCAGCGTACGGCCCACAGCCAGCCCCGAACCATTGAGCGTATGCACGAGGTCAGGCTTGCCCTGCGCGTTGCGATAACGCGCCTGCATGCGGCGCGCCTGGAACGTCTCGGTATTCGAGCAGCTCGAGATCTCGCGATAGGTGTTCTGTGCCGGCAACCAGACCTCAAGGTCATACGTCTTCGTCGCAGAAAAGCCCATGTCGCCCGTGCACAGCGTGATCACGCGATACGGCAACTCGAGCTTCTGCAGAATCGCCTCGGCATGGCCGACCATCTGCTCGAGCACGACGTACGACGTTTCCGGCGCGACGATCTGCACCATTTCGACCTTGTCGAACTGATGCTGGCGAATCATCCCGCGCGTATCGCGCCCATACGAACCCGCTTCCGAGCGGAAGCACGGCGAATGCGCAGTCAGCTTGATCGGCAACGCGTCCGCTTCGACGATGCTCTCGCGCACCGTGTTGGTTAGCGAGATTTCCGAAGTGGAGATCAGATACTGCGTCACCGTGTTCTCGGCGCCGCCCTTCTCGACGCGGAACATGTCGTCGGCGAACTTCGGCAACTGGCTTGTGCCGTACAGAATCTCCGGATTGACGATGTACGGCGTGTAGATTTCGGTATAGCCGTGGTGCAGCGTATGCGTGTCGATCATGAACTGCGCCAGCGCGCGATGCAGCCGCGCAATCTGTCCGCGCAACATCGTAAAGCGAGCACCGGAGAGCTTCGCGCCCGTCTCGAAATCGAGGCCGAGCGGCGTGCCGACGTCCACGTGATCCTTCACTTCGAAGTCGAACTGGCGCGGCGTGCCCCAGCGGCGCACTTCGACGTTGTCGGCCTCGCTCTTGCCGGCCGGCACGCTTTCGTGCGGCAGGTTCGGCATGCCGAGCATCAGGTCGGACAGGCGGTTCTGGATATCTTCGAGCTGAACCGCCGACGCCTTCATCTCGTCGCCAAGGCCGCTCACTTCGGCCATCACCGCCGAGGTGTCCTCGCCGCGCCCTTTCATCGCGCCGATCTGCTTCGACAGGCTGTTGCGGCGGGCCTGCAGATCTTCGGTGCGGGTTTGAACGGCGCGGCGTTCCGCTTCGAGGGCGGTGAAAGCCGCCACGTCGAGGGTATAGCCGCGGTCGGCGAGGCGCTTCGCGACGCCGTCGAGGTCTTTGCGCAGCAACTGGATGTCGAGCATGGGATGGGGCAGGTATTCGTTGTGTGAGTCTGGGATTTTAGCGCACCGGCGCGGGCTGCCGGCGCATCCGGGGATTAGTTCTTTTTCGGCTTGTTCTCGCTGCGCCATTGCGCATCGAGATCGGCAAGACGCGCCAGCTTCTCGCCGATCTTGCCTTCGAGGCCGCGCGGCGTCGGCTCGTACCAGTGCGGCTCGCGCATGCCGTCGGGCAAATAGGTCTCGCCAGCCGCGTACGCATCCGGTTCATCGTGCGCGTAGCGATACTCGTGGCCATAGCCGAGCTCCTTCATCAGCTTGGTCGGCGCATTGCGCAGATGCACCGGCACGCCGCGCGACTGATCCTTGCTGACGAAGCGCCGCGCCTCGTTGTACGCCATGTAGCCGGCGTTCGACTTCGGCGCCACCGCCAGATAAATGATGGCTTGAGCCAGCGCGAGTTCGCCTTCGGGCGTGCCGAGGCGCTCGTAGGTTTCGGCGGCGTCGAGCGCGATGCGGGCGGCGCGCGGATCGGCCAGGCCAATGTCTTCCCACGCCATGCGCACGATGCGACGTGCGAGATAGCGTGCGTCGGCGCCGCCGTCGAGCATCCGGCAGAACCAGTACAGCGCGCCGTCGGGATTGCTGCCGCGCACCGACTTATGCAGCGCGCTGATCTGGTCGTAGAACGCGTCGCCGCCTTTGTCGAAGCGGCGCAGATTTTCAGCGAGCGCGCTGCCCAGCAACGCGCCGTCGATCTCCGTGGTCTTTTGCTGCGCCGCAGCCCGCGCGACGATTTCAAGGTTATTGAGCAGCTTGCGGCCATCGCCGTCGGCCGAGCCGATCAGCGCGTCGCGGGCTTCGTCGGTGAAGGTGAGGCCGCCGAGTTCCCGCTGCGCGCGCTCGAGCAGTTCGCGCTGCTCGTCGTCATCGAGACTCTTCAGCACGTACACTGCCGCTCGCGAGAGCAATGCGCTGTTCACCTCGAACGACGGGTTCTCGGTCGTAGCCCCGACGAACACGAACAGGCCCGACTCGACGTGCGGAAGGAACGCGTCCTGCTGGCTCTTGTTGAAGCGATGCACTTCGTCGACAAACACCAGCGTCTGATGCCCATGCGCGCGATGCACTTGCGCCGTCTCGACGGCTTCGCGGATATCCTTCACGCCTGAGAGCACCGCCGAGAGTGCAATGAACTCGGCATGGAAGGCATCCGCCATCAACCGCGCGAGCGTGGTCTTGCCGACGCCGGGCGGCCCCCAGAGGATCATCGAATGGGCCTCGCCCGACTCGAACGCAACCCGCAACGGCTTGTTCGGACCCAGCAGATGCTTCTGGCCGATTACTTCGTCGATATTGCGGGGGCGCAGTCGCTCAGCGAGCGGGACATTGGCACGGGTTTCTTCAAACATGGCGTTTTGTGGATAATCTCGGCTTTCCGGGCATGGCTCGGCAACATGACGCTAACTCAGCACAACACGCGCCCGGCCAGCGAAAGAGCCGGCGCGCAGTCTGCGGCCCGGTCCTGCATTATGACAGTGAGCGCGCCGGGACGAGCCGGGAGCGTATGCAAGCCTCAAAACAGGGACACCACCAGATGGCACAAGATCCACTCGCCGGCGACGCCGGTTCCACCTACGCACCGCTCACGCCGGTGCCCGACGCGCGCCGCGCGTTCCGCACCGGCGACGCCTTCGCGCTGTGGTTCTCGCTCGGCATCGGCCTCCTGGTCGCCCAGGCGGGGGCACTGCTGGTGCCGGGTCTGTCGTTGCCGCATGCGCTGGCGGCCATCGGCATCGGCAGCGTGATCGGTGTCGTGCTGCTCGCGCTCGCCGGCGTGATCGGCACGGATACGGGGCTCGCGGCCATGTCGTCGTTGCGGCCCACGCTCGGCGTGCGCGGCGCGTCCGTGCCCGCGGTGCTCAATGCCGTGCAACTGGTCGGCTGGGGCTCGTTCGAAGTGATCGTGATGCGCGATTCCGCCGACGCGCTCGCCAAGCAGGCCTTTGGTCTCTCGATTCCGCTCGTCTGGACCATCGTCTTCGGCCTGCTTGCGACGCTGCTCGCGATCAGCGGCCCGCTGTCGTTCGTGCGCCGCTTCCTGCGGACCTGGGGCATCTGGCTGCTGCTGGCAGGCGCAGCGTGGCTATCGTGGAACCTGCTGGCCAGGCACGATCTGGGCGCGCTGATGCGGCGCCCCGGTACCGGCGACATGTCGTTCGGCGGCGCAATCGATCTGGTCGTTGCGATGCCGTTGTCGTGGCTGCCGCTGATCGCCGACTACACGCGCTTCGGCCGCCGTGCTGGCGAGTCGTTCCGCGGCACGCTGCTCGGCTATGGCATCGCCAACATCTGGTTCTATGCGCTCGGGGCGATCTACGGGCTCGCCGCGGGCGGCGGCGATGCGCTCCTGACCGGCGCGCTCGCGCAAGCGGGCGGCGGCTTCGCGCTGCTGCTGATCCTGATCGATGAAGTCGACAACGCTTTCGCCGATATCCACTCCGCAGCGGTCTCGACCGGCACCTTCTGGACGCGGGCCACGGTGCCGCTGCTGTCGGCGGCATTCGGCGCACTGTGCACGATGATCGCCCTGCTCGTGCCGATGGCGAAGTATCAGAACTTCCTGCTGCTGATCGGCTCCGTGTTCGCACCTTTGTTCGGCGTCGTGCTGGTGGATCACTTCATCCTGCGCAAACGCCGGATCGAAGCGGCGGCCATCGCCGACCTGCAAGGCCGTTACGGCTTTTCGGGCGGATGGCATCTGAGCGCCTTCATCTCATGGGCAATTGGGATCATCGCGTATCAGGCCATCAATCAATGGTTGCCGAATCTGGGCGCGACGCTGCCCGCGCTGGCAATCGGCGCCCTCTGCTATTTCCTCATGGTGTCGACGCGCAAGACCGCCTACGCCTAAGCCGAAACGCCTCGACGGCCCGTGCAACGCGGGCCGTTTGCCTGATTTCTCCGCCGCCGCATTCTCCCCTCGCAAGGCGCTTGCGCTCCGCTATTCCGTTCGTCCTATAACTTCCGTTGAGGGTGCAGAAGACCACCCTCCATGATGTAGTTGCTATCTGGCACGCGCATTTGCGAGATAGATTCCCTCCCATTCGCTTCCTTCCGAAAACGAATCACCAGCGCATTCTGTGCGTGCCTCCATCGCATTAGGTTGTCACTTGACAACCGAGATTAACGAACTTAAGATGAGGCCATTGATGATTCGAGGGACGCACTCAAAGAAGGAAGTAGAAGACGCACTGGCCTATGCCGAAGCACTCGGCTGGCGCGTCAAGAGCGGCGGCAAAGGGCACGCCTGGGGAAAAATGTACTGTCCGTACAACGACTCAGAATGCCGGTGCGGAGAGTTCTGCATCACCAGTGTCTGGAGCACGCCCAGGAATCCAGGGAATCACGCTCGGCTTCTCAGAAGGGTGGTCGACAATTGCACGACCCATCGGCAAAAGCGCGCGCCTCAAGGCACACGCAAACAGGCCGAAACGCAGGAGTAACGTATGGAATACGAATTCACGCTGAAATACCAGCTGGCAGCAGACGACTGCGACCACGACGAGATTGTGGAACGCCTGGCTGAAGCAGGATGCGACGACGCCACCATCGGCGTCGGGCAACCGGGGCGCATCGCGCTCGTCTTCGCCCGCGAGGGTTCCACGGCGCTTGGTGCGCTGATGAGCGCCCTCGAAGACGTGAAGCGCGCGGTGCCGTCCGCACGCCTCGTCGAGGCCGCACCGGACTTCGTCGGCCTCACGGACGTGGCCGACGTTGCGGGCGTGTCGCGCCAGAACATGCGCAAGCTGATGCTCAGTCATGCTGCCGATTTCCCGATTCCAGTCCATGAGGGCAACCCGTCGGTCTGGCATCTGTGGGACGTCCTCGCATGGTTGAACACGCGCGGCGGCTACGACATCAAGTCCGATGTCCTCGAGGTGGCGAAATCGGCCAAACAGGTCAATCTGGCAAAAGAAGCGCGTGAACTCGAGCCGCAGGTCAATCGCCAGCTCGTAGACCTCATCGCATAACCCTCAGCGCCTGGCAGGCCGATACTCCACGCCCGGCAGCACGCACAGCAGTTCGAACGCGAGGTTCGCGCCCAGCAGAGCCGTCGTGCCGAAGGGATCGTAGGGCGGCGCGACCTCCACCAGATCGCAGCCAACAATATTCAGGCCGCGTGAGCCGCGAATAATCTCCAGCGCTTGCGGCACGGTCAGCCCGGCAATCTCCGGCGTGCCGGTGCCTGGCGCAAACGCCGGATCGATCCCATCGATATCGAACGTGATGTACACCGGCCCATCGCCCATCCGTTCGCGCACGCGTTGCATCAGCGGCGCGAGCGATTGGTTCCAGCACGCCTCGGCCTGCACTACCTCGAAGCCCTGGTCGCGGCACCAGTCGAAGTCTTCGGCCTCGTAGCCGGTGCCGCGCAACCCGATTTGCACCACCCGCTCGCAGTCCAGCAAGCCCTCTTCCACCGCGCGGCGGAACGGCGTGCCGTGCGCGATCTTCTCGCCCATCATGGTGTCGTTGACGTCCGCATGTGCGTCGACGTGAATTAGGCCAACCTTGCCGTACTTGCGGTGAATCGCACGCAGAATCGGCAAGGCAATGGTGTGATCGCCGCCGAGCGTAATCGGCTTGGTGCCGTGCTGCAGGATCTCGTCGTAAGCGGTTTCGATGCGCTTGATCGAATCGAGCAGGTTGTACGGATTGATCGCAACGTCGCCAATATCCGCCACCCGCAGCGAATCGAACGGCGCGGCACGCGTGGCCATGTTGTACGGACGCAGCAGCACCGATTCACTGCGAATCTGCCGCGGCCCGAAGCGCGCACCGGTGCGGTTCGAGGTGCCGAGATCGAACGGCACGCCCACGAAACAGGCGTCGAGCCCTTCGGCCGAACCGACATTCGGCAAGCGCATCATCGTCGCAATGCCGCCGCAGCGTGGCATCACATTGCCTGACAGCGGCTGGGGACGGTCGGTGAGGTCGGGGGAAATGAAGGAGGAGGTATTCATCGTGGCTCAGCAATGAAATGAAAAAGCGGGCAAACCGGGCAAAAACTTGCTCGGCTTGCAGGACTTATTCTCATTTTTGAGCAGTTCGTATCAATATAAAATGCCGACAGAATAAACTTCACATCGATTTCGAGCGATGTATCCGTCCCCATGTTCTCGCAACTCACCGATCTCGACCTCCGCCTGATCCGCGTTTTCCTCGCGATCGTCGACGCCGGCGGCGTCTCGCCGGCTCAGGCGACGCTCAATGTCGGGCAGTCGACCATCAGCACCCAGCTTGCCACGCTGGAGACGCGACTCGGCTATCGGCTGTGTGAACGGGGCCGCAGCGGCTTCAGCCTGACGGCACGCGGTGAGCAATTCATCGAAGCGGCCCGTGCGTTGCTGGCCGCTGTCGATACCTTCGGCATGCAGGCGCGCAACGTCGGCCGCAAGCTGGTCGGCACGCTCGATATCGGCATGATCGGGCATACGCCGGTGTCGGCGAGCGCGCGCATCAGCAGTGCAATCGGGCGATTTCGCACGCGCGATCAGTCCGTGCGCTTTTCGGTTCTGGTGCGCTCGCCGGGCGAACTGGAGGAGTTGCTGCTAAATGGGCGTATTCAGGTCGGCATTGGCTACTTCTGGCACCGGGTGCCGTCGCTCGAATACACGGAGGTGTTCGCCGAGGACCAATTCGCGTATTGCGCAAAGGGGCATCCCTTGTTCGCGCAGGCTGGCGAGGTCGCCCCTGCTGAAGCGGCGCAACATGAATGGGCCTGGCGCAGCTATCCGCTCCCCGAGGCAGAAAGTTCGACGACGCCGCAGAACGTAACGGCCGTCGCCGACAACATGGAAGCAGTCGCGATGCTGGTCCTGTCGGGCCATCACCTCGGTTATCTGCCCGGGCATTTCGCGACGCCGTACGTCAAGGAAGGTTTGCTGGCTGCGCTGAACCCCGCGCAGATGAAGTACCGCGTTGCGTTCCATATGGTCACGCGGGCGCGGCAGCATCGCACGGATATCGTCGAAGCGTTTATCGACGACATGAAGGCCGCGCATCCTCCGCTCGGCGCCGAGGCGGACGAATAGTGGTCGCAACCCGGCGGCCGACTCGCGATCGGAAACTCACGCGCAACAAAAAAGGCCACGCAGAGCCTGCGCGGCCTTTCGCACAACCCGGCGAGGTACGCGCCTAGCCGTTAATCACGTCCGCGCCCTTCGGCACCGTGAACTTGAACGCATCCGCGGGCAGCGGCGGGTTCTTCTGGATGTTCGAGAATGTCAGCAAGGTCACGTTACCGAACACATCGTGCAATTCCATGGCTTGCAGATTGCCGTCCTTAAAGCCAATACCCACGCTTTGAAACTGCGTGTCTTTCGCTTTCGGGATCAGCTCGAGCCAATCGATACCGCCCTTCACACCCGCATCGTGTAGCGTGAAGTTCTTGTCCAGATCGTTGCTACCGAACAGGATCGCCGCAGGGCTTGCGCCCAGTGCACCGCCGAGCGCGCGCACCGTCACCTGGTTCAGGTCCTTGTCGTACACGTAGAGCTTGTCGCCATCGGCCTGCAGCACCTGTTGGTACGGCTTCTCATACGACCAGATGAACTTGCCCGGACGCGCGAACACGAACGTGCCGCTCGACGTGTTGTTTTTCGGCATGATCTGCGCGGCGTCGCTTGCGCCTTGCTGCGCCTTGCTGGGCGCCCGCACTTCCTGCTGCACAAAATCGCCACGCGCCGAATGCACCTGTGCGACAAACGCCTTGAGCTGCTCGGTGCCGCTCGCAAAAGCCTGTTGCGCGACCAGCAACGACGCACCGATCGCGACGCTGCCAATCCCGCGCGCTAGCGTTCGAACCAGTTGACCGAGACGGCCAGGATGGGCACTGTGCCCGGCGTATTGCTGCATATCATTCTCCGTGGATTGAATCGGACCAGGGACAGAGGCGGTGGAACGCAGGGTGAGCGTCACCGCCTGTCAAGGCGAGGGGGTGGGCCGCTTAATCGGTCTCACGCGCGGGCGTGAGAATCTCGCGATTGCCGTTCGACGACATCGCCGACACGAGCCCGGATTGCTCCATTTGCTCGAGCAGGCGCGCGGCGCGGTTGTAGCCGATCCGCAAATGCCGCTGCACCAGAGAAATCGACGCCCGGCGATTCTTGATGACGACTTCCACCGCCTGATCGTATAGAGGGTCCGACTCGCCGCCGCCCGCTCCGGTTCCCTCGGCGCCTGCAGAACCTTCGCCGCCGTCGCCGGTGACGCCGCCTTCGAGGATGCCCTCGATGTAGTTCGGCTCGCCCTGCTCCCTGAGTTTCTCGACGACGCGGTGCACTTCCTCATCGGACACGAACGCGCCGTGCACCCGCACCGGCAAACCGCTGCCGGGCGGCAGATAGAGCATGTCGCCCATGCCGAGCAGCGATTCCGCGCCCTGCTGATCGAGAATCGTGCGCGAATCGATCTTCGACGATACCTGGAAAGCCATCCGCGTCGGCACGTTGGCCTTGATCAGGCCGGTGATGACGTCGACCGAAGGCCGCTGCGTCGCCAGAATCAGGTGGATGCCGGCCGCCCGCGCCTTTTGCGCGATCCGCGCGATCAGTTCTTCGACCTTCTTGCCGACAACCATCATCAGGTCGGCCAGTTCGTCGATTACGACCACGATGTTCGGCAGACGCGTAAGCGGTTCTGGTTCGTCCGGCGTCAGGCTGAAAGGATTCGGCAGCTTTTCTTCGCGCTTGGTGGCTTCGTCGATCTTGTTGTTGTAGCCGGCGAGGTTACGCACGCCGAGCTTGCTCATCAGCTTGTAGCGGCGCTCCATTTCGGCGACCGCCCAGTTCAGCGCGTGACCGGCCTGGCGCATGTCCGTGACAACCGGACACAGCAGATGCGGAATGCCTTCATAGACGCTCATTTCGAGCATCTTCGGATCGATCAGGATCATCCGGACCTGCTCAGCGCTCGCCTTGTAGAGCAGCGACAGGATCATTGCGTTGATCCCCACGGACTTGCCCGAGCCGGTCGTGCCGGCCACCAGCAAGTGCGGCATCTTGGCGAGGTCGGCGCACACCGGCTTGCCGCCAATGTCCTTGCCGAGACCCATCGTGAGCGGCGAGGCGGCATCGGCGTAGACAGCTGAGCCGAGAATCTCGGAGAGGCTCACGGTCTGGCGGCGCTGGTTCGGCAACTCCAGCGCCATGAAATTCTTGCCGGGGATGGTCTCGACGACGCGAATCGATACCAGCGACAGCGAACGCGCCAGATCCTTCGCCAGACCGACGATCTGGCTGCCCTTCACGCCGGTGGCCGGCTCGATCTCGTAACGCGTGACGACCGGGCCCGGATAAGCAGCGACCACGCTCACTTCGACGCCGAAATCCTTCAGCTTCTTCTCGATCAGGCGCGAGGTGAATTCGAGCGTATCGGGCGAAATGGTTTCCTGCGCGGCGGGCGCGGCGTCAAGCAGCGAGATGGGCGGCAGCGTGGAATCGCCCGGCAGGTCCGTGAAAAGCGGCACCTGGCGCTCTTTCTCGACGCGTTCGGACTTGGCGGGCGTGACCACCGGCGGCACGATCATGACCGGTTCGTGCTCTTCGATACGCACGCGGCCCTGCTCCACCTTGCCTTCGCGCTTGACGGCGGCGGCCTCGCCCAGTTTGCGGTCGCGGCCGGCTTCCCGGCGCAGACGGGCAAACGTGACAGCGGAAATGATCGATTCACCGACCCGTTCAGCCACGGACAGCCAGGAAAAGCGGAAATACAGCGATAAACCGATCCCCAGCGCCACCAGCAACGCCAGCGTGCCGCCCGTGAAGCCGAGCGCGTGCGAAACGCCGCGCGCCACGGCCTCACCGATCACGCCGCCCGGCATGTGCTCCCGCGGCAGTTGGACATTGAGCGACCACATCCGCAGCGCCTCGATGCCGTCGCTGGCGAGCAACACCAGCACGAAGGCGAAAATCTCGGCGAGCCAGGTCGCATCACGCGGCTTGTCCTCGGGCTCCGTCTCGTGACGGGTGATACGGCGGTAATTGGCCGAGATGCTGCGGCCGAGCAGCACCACCCACCAGTAGGCGGACAGGCCGAACAGGAGCAGCAGGATGTCAGATGTCCAGGCGCCGACGCGGCCGGCCCAGTTGGCAATGCGGTCGACCTGCGCCGCGTGCGTCCAGCTGGGGTCGTGCCGGCTATAGCTGACGAGCGCCATCAGCAGGAAAACGCCGAGCGCGACCTGCAGGATCCAGCGGATTTCGGTGAAGAGGCGCGACATGCGGTGCGGCAATGCCTGCGCGCTCGCGGAATAAGGAGCTTTTGCCATTGATCCTGTTGCGGGTGAGGCCAAAATGCGCGCCCCCAGGCGGTGCTGGGTGCCCGGTCGTGGCCGCCGGGTCGTTCGATCCGGCCTATTGTAAACGTAGAGTCGTGCGCAAGGCTGTAAATGACGGTAACTGGAGCCAGCCGGCGTGGTTTTCGGGCCAAACCGCGGCAACAGGCTATCGGGACGATCAAGAAGCCTCATGAAGCAGGCCTGCTTGCCGACCTTTATAATGCCGGTCTAATACCCATCTACAGCTCAGTTCAAGAACAGCTGTAGCCGCACGGCCTCGCATGGGCGAGCCGGGCGCTTTTTACGGATTCCGATCATGCCCGCATCCACCACGAAACACGCCAAAGTCCTGATTCTCGGTTCCGGCCCCGCAGGCTACACCGCCGCCGTCTATGCGGCGCGCGCCAACCTGAGTCCGGTGCTCGTCACGGGTCTGGCCCAAGGCGGCCAACTGATGACCACGACCGACGTCGAAAACTGGCCGGCGGACGGCAACGGCGTGCAAGGGCCTGAACTGATGCAGCGCTTTCTGGAGCACGCCGAGCGCTTCAACACCGAGATCATTTTCGACCACATCCATACGGCGAAGCTCAACGAGAAGCCGATCCGCCTGATTGGCGATTCGGGCGAGTACACCTGCGACTCGCTGATCATCTCGACCGGCGCGTCGGCGCAGTACCTCGGCCTGCCGTCGGAAGAGGCGTTCATGGGCAAGGGCGTGTCCGCCTGCGCGACCTGCGACGGCTTCTTCTACAAGCAGCAACATGTGGCGGTGATCGGCGGCGGTAACACCGCAGTCGAGGAAGCCCTCTACCTGGCCGGCATCGCGAAGAAAGTGACGGTGATCCACCGCCGCGACAAATTCCGCGCCGAGCCGATCCTGATCGATCGTCTGCTGGCGAAGGAAAAGGAAGGCATCGTCGACATCAAGTGGAACCACGTGCTGGACGAAGTGACGGGCGATCAGTCGGGCGTGACGGGGCTGCGTATCAAGAATACGAAGACCGGTGAAGCGACGGATCTCGCGCTTCAGGGCCTGTTTGTCGCGATTGGACACAAGCCGAATACCGATATCTTCGAAGGTCAACTGGAGATGAAGAACGGCTACATCATCACCAACGGCGGCCTTTCGGGCAATGCGACGGGTACCAGCGTGCCGGGCGTGTTTGCCGCGGGCGACGTGCAGGATCACGTGTATCGTCAGGCGATTACCAGCGCCGGCACGGGCTGTATGGCCGCGCTGGATGCTCAGCGTTACCTCGAAACGATTGATGAAATGGCCGGCGAGCACGCAATGAGCGCCGAAGCTGAGCGTTAATCGGGGCAATCGCGCTGGCCGGGCAACCAGGCCGGCTTGGTGAAGCGGGAAAGGTAAAATGACGCTCGGGCTTGGGCCTGAGCGCTTACCGGTTACCGCACGCATCACACCCTGGAAAGGGCCGCGGCTGGCAAGCTGGCGGCCCTTTTTGCATCTTGTTGTGCCTTGTTGCGGCTGAGTGCCCGTTTTGAGCTGCGGATGAAATGAATGCATTGCGAGGCTCGCGATGGCCTCACGCGACGATCTACTTCCCAACGTGTCACCGTTATGGCAAAGAACCAGCCCCATCCTAGCGAACCTAAACGCCCCCGCACGGCTGCTGTTAAGCCGACGCCCGTGCCGGTTGCGCCGTCTAAGCCACAGATCGAGCCGGCGGCTGGACTTGCCGGTCTGGGCGCCCTGCGTGCTGCGCTGAAAGGCGATGCAGAGCGGCGTGAGCGCGAGCGCGCGGCGGCGGCTCAGGCCCAGCGTGAAGCGTCGGTGGATGCTGATCTGTTCCGGCGCGAGATTGGCGCTGTCGCGCCGCTAGTGGTGCCGCCAAGGGTACCGCCGGCTCGGACGCCGCCCTCGCCCGTACCGACGCAGACCAAGCTCGATGAAGAAGCTGTGCTGCATGAAGCGATTTCGGATGAGTTCGATCCGGAGGTTTTGCTCGATACCGATGAAACGCTTTCGTATTGCCGTCCCGGCATTAGCCAGGAAGTCGTGCGTAAGTTGCGGCGTGGTGCGTGGATTGTGCAGGCTCAGTTAGATCTGCATGGCATGCGTCGGGAAGAAGCGCGTGAGGCTTTGGCCGAGTTTATTCGTGAGTCGGTAAAACGTGGGCTCCGTTGCCTGCGCGTGATTCATGGCAAGGGGCTTGGCTCAGTCGGCAAGGAGCCGGTGTTGAAAGGCAAGGTTCGGGCTTGGCTTGTGCAGAAGGCAGAGGTGATTGCGTTCTGCCAGGCACGAGCGCATGACGGCGGCGCGGGGGCGGTGCTCGTGCTGTTGCAGCCGGGCGCGCAAGTCGCTCACCCTAAAACGTGACAGGGTTCCATTAATGCATCCGAGGCTTACGCTCGCGCTCACCATCATGGAGGCGCTGGCGATTTTCGCCTACGCGATCTCCGGTTTTATCGAAGCACGCACGCGGCAGCTCGACGCGGTTGGGACGTTTCTTGTGGCGATGGCAACCGCTTTCGGGGGCGGCACCGTGCGCGATGTACTGCTGGAGCGCAGGCCGTTTTATTGGGTCGAGCATCAACCGTATGTGATCGCCATCTTTGTGATGTCACTGTTCGCGCCGATCCTGCTGAAGATGACTTCGAGGTTGTTGTCGGAGCGGGTGTTGTTAGTGGCGGATGCGATTGGACTTGGGCTCTTCAGTATTTCCGGCACTTCGCTGGCGCTCGACGCGCAAATGCCTTGGTTTACATCGGTGATGATCGGGGTTCTGGCTGGCGTGTTCGGCGGCGTGATTCGCGATGTGCTTTGCAACGAGGTCCCGTTGATTCTGCGTGACTCACGGCCATATGCGACCTGTGCATTCCTCGGCTGCTGGGTGTATCTGCTGCTGGACTACATCAATTTCGACACGGTTTATAGCGTGTTGATCGCCACTGCCTTCATCCTGCTCACGCGGCTTGCGACGTTCAAGTTTAATGTCCGTTTGCCGCATTAGGTGGCGAGGGCGAACTCGCCCCACGTCTACAAACGGACATACGGCTGCGATAACGCTTTCGAAGACGTGATCAGGTCTTCCAGCATCCTGGTGCGCTTATCCGGATCCGTGTCGCGGCTCGTCATAAAGCAAAGCGCAGCGACGGGAAGACCGGTCCGGTCACGTATCGGCGCCGCCATGCAGTATCGAAAGGTGTGCGAAAGACCTTCGGTGCAACAGTAACCCTGTTCCGCAGCGCCTTGGACGTCACGCAGAAAATCCTCAAATTCAACGCGCCTGCCGTTGTCGAGGACAAAGTCTTCGTCCGGGATCAGTGCGCGAATCTCGTCCGCGCGCAGGTGTGCGAGCAACAGGCGGCCCGTCGCGGTCCACGGAATCGGCACCTTCACCCCAATGTCGGAACTGATGTTGAACGGTCGCGAACTGTTCTCCGACAAAACCACGGTGTACTTGTTGCCCTCGAGCATGCACAACTGCGCGGTCTCATCGTGATTTCTGACCAGCGCGAGGATGGCCTGGTGAGCACGACTGATCAGATCGTTATGCACCGCGTAGTCGGCGCCGTAGTAATGCATCTCACGGCCAAAAAATACGCTTCCGTCGGCCGCGGTCTCAAGCCATCCGGCTTCCGTGAGAATGGTGACCAGTTCGTAGATACTTGAGCGCGGCGCGCCGGTGGCTTCAATCAGTTCGCGCATCGTCATCGGACGCCGCGCGATATGCAACTGCTTGAAAATACCGACGACGCGGTCAACGCCTCTCGCTCTTGATGATTCCGGTGCAGACATTCCTTCAACTCCGTCGGCGATAGGGTTCGCTGTTTATGTTTTCTGTGACGCGAGTTTACCGTGTAAAGAGTGGCGCCTCGTCGTCTCGCGGAAGACCGGCAACGTTAAGCGCCCTCTTGTACGCACGATCAATGGTCGAGCACGCGGTGCAGAAATTGCCGGGTGCGGTCGTTCTGCGGGTTCACGAAGATATCCTCAGGCGCGCCCTGCTCCGCGATCACCCCCTTATCCATGAACACGACGCGATCGGCGGTTTTGCGCGCAAAACCCATCTCGTGCGTGACCACAACCATCGTCATGCCGTCGCGCGCCAGTCCACGCATGACCTCGGTCACTTCGCCAACCAGTTCCGGGTCGAGCGCAGAAGTGGCCTCGTCGAAGAACATGATGCCCGGCTCGACGGCCAATGCTCGGGCAATCGCCACGCGCTGCTGCTGGCCGCCTGAGAGCTGGCTCGGATAGTGATCAGCACGGTCGGCGAGACCCACGCGATCGAGCGCATCCATCGCGCGCTTGCGCGCGTCCGGCGGGCTCATCTTTCGTGCTTTGATCAGCGCGAGCGTCACGTTGCCGAGCGCCGTCTTGTGCGGAAACAGGTTGAATTGCTGAAACACCATGCCGACGTGACCACGGATCTCTTTGGCACGGCGAGCGTCGTGCAGCGGCACTTCGTTGACCCACACCTCGCCGGTGTCGGCCGTTTCCAGACCGCTCATGATGCGCAGCACCGTGCTCTTTCCGGAGCCGGATGCGCCGATCAGCACCAGCACTTCGCCCGGCCGCACATCAAGGTTGATCTCCTTGAGCACCTGCGTCGCGCCGAAAGACTTGCTGACGCCGGTGAGGTTGATGATGGGCCTCGTCGCGGCGTTAGGGGTAGTAGAGGTCATGACAACAGGCTCCTTCTTCGATCATGGTGGCGCACCCACTGCGACAGTGGAAAGCACACAACGAAATAAAGCACGGCAACGAGTCCATAGATTTCGACCGGTTTGCCGACCCGGTCGACAATAGCCTGGCCCGCATGCATCAATTCCGACATGCCGATCATGCTGACGATGGACGTGTCCTTGATAAGCGACAAGTACTGGCCGACGAGGGGCGGCACCACAATCTTTCCGGTCTGCGGCAGGGCCACCGAAAAGAAAGCCTGCGTCTTGCTGAGCCCGAGGATCTGCGAGACCTCCCACTGTCCTTTAGGCACAGCTTCGATGCCCGAGCGAAATATCTCGGCAATGTAGGCACCTTGATAGACGCTTAAGCCGACCACACCCGCTGCAAAGACATCGATCGCATAACCGAAGTACGACACGCCGAAATAAATGAACATCAGCGTGATCAGCACAGGTGTGCCGCGAAACAGTTCGGTATAGAGCCTCGCGATGCGCGGCGTGCCCCAGGGTCCGAATGATCGTAGTACGGCTGCCAGCAGGCCGATCAGCGTACCGCCGACGATCGATGCCGCGGACAGAAGAAGTGTCGCCACCAGACCCTGAATCAGGATCGCGAGGCTAGTCGTGAGCAATTCGCTTGACATGTTCGATCTCCGGGTTGAGCGCTCAAGTGCGATCGGTCTGCCGCGCGAAAAAGAATGCGCGGCGCGGACGTTTCTTCAGGACCAGCGGGGGATGAAAGACTCGCGTGCCAACCTGTCCCGCCACCCACGACAGCAGGTTGCTCAGTACCAGATACGCGATCAGCGTGATCGTGAAAGTCTGGATATAGAGCAGCGTGCGTGCGTTGATCACCGTCGCCGTTCCGCTCAGTTCCGGCAGCGCGATCGCGGACAGCAGCGACGTGCCGAGCAGCAACTGAATCAGGTTGTTGACGATCGCCGGATAAACGGCACGCGCGGCCTGCGGCAGCACCACCTCGACGAAGATCTGCGAGCGCCCCAAGCCGAGGATCGACGCCGCTTCCAGTTGACCGCGCGGTACGGACTGGATGCCCGCACGAAACACCTCGGCCAGATACGCGCCGACGTTCACCCCTAAGGCAATGACACCAGCGGTATAGGCGTTAAGCGTGATCCCAAGCGATGGCAAGCCAAAGAACACGATAAAGATCTGCAGCAGTACCGGCGTATTGCGGATCGCTTCGATGTAGACGCTCGCGATCCCGCGCAGCAATCCGGCTCGCGATGAACTCGCCAGCGCAGCCAGCAAGCCGAGCAGCATCGCGAGGATGAAGGCCAGCAGCGTGATCTGAAGCGTGAGCCACGCTGCGCGAACGAAATCGTTCCAGTAACCCGCAAGGGTCAGCCATTCATAGCTCATAGTTCCTCCGTCCTTCAACCGACGTTGAGCACACGCGGATTTAGTACTGCGGATTCAGCGGGAAGCGCGGGTCCGTGCCGAACCACTTCTTGTAAAGCTGCGCGTTCAGCTTGGAGGCGTTGGTGTTGAACAGGAACAGGTTCAGGTAATCGAGCCAGACCTGGTCGCCCTGCTTGACGCCGAACGCGTTGTATTCGAGCGGCACGAGTGCCTCGTTAGTCACAGTCAGATCCGGATCGAGCGTTGCCTGATAGGCGAGGAAGTTGTTGTCCTCGATCATCGCGTCGGCCTGGCCTTGCTTGACTGCAAGGATCGCGGCCTGCGAACTGTCGAACTCCTGAATTTTCACCTGCATGTTTAGCGCGCGCACTTCGTCGCCGTTTGTCGAACCCTTGACGGTTGCAATCGTGCGATTCGACATGTCGTTGATGGACTTGATGCCGCTGCTCTTCTTCACAAGCAGCGCCTCACTCGCCACAACGTACGGGTTCGTGAAGGAAATTTCCTTGGCACGTTCAAGGTTGCGGGTGAAGTTGCAGAACACCACGTCGACCTTGCTGGTTTGCAGGTTCGGAATGCGGTTAGCGCTCGTCGTATTCACGACTTCAAGCTTGACGCCCATTTGCTTGGCCAGTTCTTTCGCGAGGTCGACGTCGTAGCCGTCAGGTTGGCCGTCCTTGTTGTAGAAGCCGAACGGCGCGAAGGTCAAACAATCGCCTACGCGCAACGTCCCGCGCTGCAGGACCTGCTTGAGTGTCGAGTCGACCGCGCCGCCCTGTTCGGGCGTGGGGATCTTCGTGCAACCGGCCAACACCAGTAGACCGGCCACTGCGAACAAACACGCGAGTCTTGCGCTTTCCCTGACGATTCTCATTTTTCGATCCCGATCTGGAGTGAGAAGTCCACACGTGGACGGAAACGGCGATCAGCCTGGCCTTGCCGGCATGCCCTGATTGGTGAGCTTGAACTGATCGCGCGTCAATATTCGTTTGTCTGATATACCGGATCACAGTCCGACACAGCAGATGATGAGGAGTGTTTCACGGGAAAAAAATCGATGCAATGGGGTATACGCGAGCGCCGTTGGGTAGGGTTCGCTCGCCCGGAATGCTTTCAGCGTGAAAGCATTCATGCGTTTGCCGAATCTGCCTTCACTCGGGCGGCCCTCCTCTGGATGGCGCCGCGTAGAATTGCTCGCTGAACCCCGAGCGGGGCTTCGCTCTATCGCATCACCTTTTCGTTTGATGTCTCTAACCTAGAAGGATTTGCACGATGGCGAAGATCTCCCCAGGAGTGGGTCCGCGCTTTCCGCAGGTAGTCGTCCTCTTCGGCGCCACGGGCGACCTGGCGCGACGCAAGTTATTACCCGGTCTGTTCCATCTATCGCGCGCGGGCTTCATCCCGGGCTGCCGGATTATTGCGGTCGCGCTCGACGACCTCGAACTGGATCACTTTCGCCGGATGGCCCGCGAAGCGCTCGAAGAGTTTTCTTCTCGCAAGATCGTTGAGGCGGAATGGGAGACCTTTGCGGCGCATCTCGACTATCTGCCGCTGACTGCGGGAGCGGAGGCGCTTAAGGTCGCAGTTGAAAGAGCCGAGCAAACCTTGGAAGGTGAGTGCCGGCGGTTGCACTATCTGAGCGTCCCGCCGAATGCGGCCTTGTCCGCAGTTGGCATGCTCAACGAAGCGGGCCTCGTCGAGCGCTCCCGGATCATCATGGAAAAGCCCTTTGGCACCGATCTGGCGAGCTCGGTGTCATTGAATGCCAGGCTGCACGAAGTATTCGAAGAAGAGCAGATTTTCCGCATCGACCACTTTCTTGGGAAAGAGCCGGCGCAAAACATTCTTGCGTTCCGCTTTGCGAATGGGCTCTTCGAACCTATCTGGAATCGTAACTTCATTGATCATGTTCAGATCGATGTGCCCGAGACGCTTGGGCTTGGTAAGCGCGCCGGGTTCTATGAGCAGACTGGGGCGTTTCGCGACATGGTAGTCACGCATCTGTTCCAGATTCTCGCTTTTATGGCGATGGAGCCTCCCACGTCCCTTGAGCCAGCGCCGATCAGCGAGGAGAAGAACAAGGTCTTTCGAAGTATGTTGCCGATTCAACCAGCTGACGTCGTGAGGGGGCAGTACACCGGTTATCGCGCTGAGGAGGGTGTTAGCCCGGAGTCGGAAACTGAGACCTTTATTGCGTTGAAGTGCTCAATCGATAACTGGCGTTGGGCTGGGGTACCGTTTTACCTACGCACGGGGAAGCGACTTGCTGAAGGACAACGAATTATTTCTATCGCGTTTCGTGAGCCGCCTAAGAGTATGTTTCCGGCTGGGTCGGGTGTCGGTGCGCAGGGGCCGGACCATTTGACTTTTGATCTGGCGGATGCGTCGAAGATGTCGCTTTCGTTTTATGGCAAGCGGCCTGGGCCAGGTATGCGGCTGGATAAGCTGAGCTTGCAGTTCGCTATGCGTGACACGGGCATGATTGGGGATGTGCTTGAGGCGTATGAGAGGTTGATTCTTGATGCGATGCGCGGCGATCGCACGTTGTTCACGACTGCGGAAGGGATTGAGCGGTTGTGGCAAGTATCGACCGCGCTGATTGAATCACCTCCGCCCGTTCGCTTCTATTCGCCGGGGTCGTGGGGACCTAATGCTATTCATCAGCTTGTCGCGCCGCGTGCGTGGAGGTTGCCGTTTGAGCGGGCTTGGCGAGATCCGGATAAGTTGGGGAGTTGAGAGGGTGATGCGGAGAGCGAGGGTCGGGAGCGCGGCAAGATAGCGAATGGCCGCTGTCGAGAAAATCGAATGCTCCTTGCGGACCCTCATCGGGCCGCCGCCTCACCGGACAGCGGCCATTCGCACGGGCGTTTTCGCCAGCTAGCTCGTTAAAGAGCAGTGGTATCGAATTTCCGTCAGCGATACACCGCCAACGGAGATGACCTTGTTCGAATCATCATGAGCAAATCCGATTCGATCATAGAACGCTCTGGCATGATGATTCTCTGACAGCACCCAAAGCGCAACAAACGAGTACCCGGCACTACGCAGCAATTGACGTGCTGAATCGCTTAAGCGCTTGCCGATGCCTCTGCCCCAGAATTCAGGCAATACGTAGAGCGCTTCAACTTCGGCCCATGTACTTTCTTTATCCGCATCCCTACACGCACCGAAGGCAATCCAACCCGCAATCGCTTCGTTCGCATACGCCACCAAGACTCGGGGCTTGCCCGCGCGCAGTGACTTCTGCCACATGTTCGAACGCCCCTCGACGGAAAGCTCGCTCAGGAACTTTTCCGGCATGATTCCCCTATAGGCCGATTGCCAGGAGATCACATGGACTGTTGCGATCGCCTCGGCATCTTCGACAGTAGCTTCACGTATTTCTACGGACATCACCCCAGCTCCAGTTCATTGTTTGAATGCAACGATGTTATCGAAAAATGCCGCCCGACGCCCGGTCTAGGCGTCCTCAACAAAGGTCCGTAACTGCTACCGATGCCCAAAACGAAGTGGCTTGAATTATCAACTTCAAAGGAGCACTGTTTGGCCTCAGACAATTGCAGCAGCCGGGAGCGCACGCTCCATCACTATCGCTTGGCCAGCAAAATCCATCGCTGGTTTGCGAAGCAGCTCGATGAAGCCTTCGCGTTTCCAGAAATTGAACGCTCGCGGGTTTGTGTCGATAACGGCAATGCGCAGTGCGCGACATTGCCAACCCGTGCCGATTCCCTCAGCGAGACGCAGAACCTGTGGGCCAAAGCCCCGTCGTTGCGCCCCTTCCTGGAACAGCAAAAGGCCGATGAAAGCGATGTCGGCCTCTGGATAGCCCCGCACCATCTCGAGACATCCGACCGCCTCGCTGTCGTGAGCAATTTCGTAGACGAACTTGTCCGAGTGGCCTTTGCCTGGCGGCAGTGCATCGAGTACCTCAATGGCGGCGTTCGGAGTCGGCAACCTGCCCTCGACAGCCAGGCTATAACCCGGGGCACCTTCCAGCACAGCTTGCAGCCGGTCAATGTCGCTTGTTAGCTGGCGGTCGATCAGGCGTAGCGCGGGTGTGGACATGATCTTGGCGATTCCAGGGGGCGAGCGGCATCGATTGTCGACCATCCGAGAGTCAATGTCGATTGACCGCTGTTGGCCGTTGATCCGTTCGTTGCACTCCGCGCATGCCGCCCCGGAATTGCCACGATTCAGGCGATCAGGTTGCAGATGGTCCAAGGTGCTCGTGAGTGATTTGCCAACGATCTCCATCACGTACGACCACCGTGGTGCCTCGCCCCGTTCCCGATGCTGGTTGACCCTTGATCAATCCAGACCACTCGAAGCCATATGTGCAGGCGGCGCTGTCTTCGTGGACATAGGTCCAAAC
>Ga0302234_10000436_pt1 | contig 32277 bp, 23 predicted proteins | sample II_Palsa_N3_2_FD_193576 | JGI IMG/M metagenome (GOLD analysis project Ga0302234, IMG submission 193576) | Peat permafrost microbial communities from Stordalen Mire near Abisko, Sweden - II_Palsa_N3_2 | ecosystem: Environmental > Terrestrial > Soil > Palsa > Peat permafrost | place: Sweden... | reverse complement strand
CACGGTGGTGCTCAACCTCACCCACTCCTACAACCCGACCTTCTACACCGACGACGTGCTCAGCCTCATCCAGATCCTGCCCCAGCACGCCTGGGACAAGACCTCCACGGGTGGCCCGGTCGGCAACTACGACGAGACCGCGAGCGGAGCCAAGGCGGTGTACGCCTTCCTGCAGAAGGAAGGCGGCCAGATGAGCACGTTCACCACCAACCCGCTCTGGAAGGTCGTCGACGGACCGTGGAAGCTGGTGTCCTTCACCAGCAACGGCGCCTGGGACTACGTCCCCAACAAGGAGTACTCCGGCCCGGACAAGCCGATCCTGGACCGGGTGAACAACGTGCCGTACACCACCGATACGGCCGAGCTGAACGCGCTGCGGTCCGGCAGCAGCGTCACCGTGGGCACCCTCCCGCTGAACGACATCAGCCAGAAGGGCATCCTCACCTCGGAGGGGTACACCGTGGCCAGCGTGCCGTTCCCCGGGGTGGCCGAGATCATGCCGAACCTCTACAACGCCAGCGCCGGGCCGGTGCTGCGTCAGCTGTACGTCCGCCAGGCCCTGGAGGACCTGATCGACGGCAAGCAGATCGTGTCCAAGGTCTACAACGGCTACGCCGACCCGGGCAACGGCCCCGTACCCGTGCAGGCGTTCCCGTCCTGGGTCTCGGCGCTGGAGAAGTCCGGCGGCCCGTATCCCTACTCGCCGTCCACGGCCACCGCCCTGCTGACGGCGCACGGCTGGAAGGTGACCCCGAACGGCACGACCGCCTGCCAGCGCCCGGGCACCGCAGCGGCCGACTGCGGGACCGGGATCACCGCGGGCCAGCCGCTGAACTTCCAGCTGCTGTACTCCTCCGGGACGGCCAGCACGGACGAACAGGAAGCCGCCATCCAGTCCTCGGAGGCGCAGGCCGGGGTGAAGATCAGCCTGAAGCCGGAGCCGTTCAACACGCTCTCCAGCAACGTGGGCGCCTGCACCGCGAGCAGCCACCCGGCCTCGACCTGCGGCTGGCAGCTGGTCGACTTCGGCTACGACCAGTACGAGCTCTACCCGGCGGGCAACGGGTTCTTCAACACCGGCGGCTACAACAATGAGGGCGGTTACGTCAACGCGGAGATGAACAGCCTCATCAACGCCACCGAGTACGGCTCGAGCACCAGCGCCTTCTTCACCTACGAGGACTACGCGGCCCGCCAGTTGCCGTGGCTGTGGCTGCCGCTCGGGTCCAACATCTTCGTGTACAAGAGCAACCTGCACGGCTTCGCCCCGCTGAACCCGATATCCGGCGGGCTCAACCCGGAAGTCTGGCACTACAGTTCGTGACCGGCTGATGACCGCGTACCTTGTCCGCCGGGTCGGCCAGGCCGTCGTGGTGGTGATCGGCGTCATGATCCTGACGTTCGTCCTGATCCACATGGAACCGGGCAGCGCGGCCCGGGCCACGCTGGGACCACACGCCACGGCCAGCCGGATCGCCATCTTCAACAGCACCTACGGCCTGAACGAGCCGCTGGACCAGCAGTTCGTCACCTACCTCGACCAGGTGGTACACGGCAACCTCGGCACGTCCTACTCGCTTCAGCAGCCGGTGTCGACGCTGATCGCCCAGCGGCTGCCGCGTGACTTTCTCCTGCTCGGGCTGTCGACCGTGCTGGCCCTGCTGATCGCGCTGCCGCTGGGGATCTACCAGGCCGTGCGGCGCAACGGTCTCTGGGACTACCTGTACACCGGGGCCGCGTTCACGCTGTACTCGATGCCGGACTTCTTCTTCGCCATCCTGCTGATCGCCGTGTTCAGCGTGCAGCTGCAGATCCTGCCGCCGGAGGCGCCCCAGGCCGCCACGGTCGCCGGGATGCTGGCTGATCCGCGGGCGCTGATCCTCCCGGTGGTGACCCTGGCCCTGATCAGCGTGGCCAGCTACAGCCGGTACATGCGTTCGTCGGCCATCGACACCCTGGCTCAGGACTACATCCGGGTGACCCGGGCCAAGGGCCTGCCCGAGCGGCTGGTGCTGTCCCGGCACGTGCTGCGCAACTCGCTGCTGCCGGTCGTCACCCTCGTCGGGCTGTCGTTCCCCACGATCGTGGCCGGCGCGGTGATCGCGGAGGCGGTGTTCAACTACCCGGGCATGGGCCTGCTCTTCTACCAGGCCGCCACCAGCCACGATTTCCCAGTCCTGCTCGGCTCCACGCTGGTCGTGGGTGTGGCGACGGTCGTCGGGAGCCTGGCCGCCGACCTCGCCTACGCCGTCCTCGACCCGAGGGTCCGCTATGGCCACGCGTGAAAGGGGCGTGGGCCCGGGCAAGATCTCCCCGGCGGGTGCCGCGGCCGCGACGCCAGGCCAGGCCGGGGACGCCGAGGCGGCGGGCACGGAGGGCACGGAGGGCACGGCGGGTGCAGGCAGCTCCCTGCGCCTCATCGCGAGGACGTTCGCCGAGAACCGCGCGGCCGTCGCCGGGCTGGCGCTCATCGCCGCGATCACGCTGTTCTGCTTTGTCGGGCCGCTGCTCTACCCAACCAACCAGGTCACCGTCCAGCTGGGCATCGCCAAGCTCCCGCCCAGCGCCCGGTACCCGCTGGGTACCGACCCCTCCGGGTACAACGTCCTGGGACGGCTGATGCTCGGCGGCCAGTCGTCCCTGGAGCTCGGGTTCGCCGTCAGCATCGCCACCACGGTCCTGGGTACCCTCTACGGCGCGATCGCCGGTCTGGCGGGCGGGGTCGTCGACGCCGTCATGATGCGGGTGATCGACACGTTCCTCGCCGTCCCCGCCCTGGTGCTCCTGCTGATCCTGGTAAACATCTTCACGCCGAGCCTGTGGGTCATCATCCTGCTGCTGACGTTCCTGTCATGGCTGGCCATCGCCCGGCTGGTGCGCGGTGCGGTGCTGACCCTGCGCACCCGGGAGTTCGTGCAGGCGGCGAGGATGATGGGCGCCGGCCGCCGGCGCATCGTGCTCCGCCATCTGGTCCCGAACGCGATCGGGGTCATCGTCGTGAACGCCACGTTCACGGTGGCCGACGCCATCCTCACCCTGTCCGCGCTGAGCTTTCTCGGCCTCGGCCTGCCGCCGCCGCAGGCCGACTGGGGCGGGATGCTCTCCAACGGCCTCAACTACCTCTTTGACGGTTACTGGTGGATGGTCTACCCGCCCGCGATCATCCTCATCATCACCGTGGTGGCGTTCAACCTGATCGGCGACGCCATCCGTGACTCCCTGGATGTCCGCCTGCAGCGCCCGTGATATCACCGGCCGCGCTCGGGTCCCGGCCCAGCGCCCGGCCGATAACCAGCCCGCGCCCACCTGACCCGCCGCGTTGCCGTCAGTCCGCGCCCCCTTCCTCCTTGCGCCGCGTTCCCCTTGCACCCCGTTCCTCCACGCGCCGCGTTCCTCCTTGCGCCGCGCTCCCTCGCCCCGCATGTGGCCCCCCTTTCCCTTGACTCAATTTGTTAGTCAACGCTAACGTTAGCGAAGACGAACGTCTGATCATCACCACAGGAGGGCAGCCATGGGGCAGCCGGTAGCGTTTTTCGAGGTCATCAGCCCGAACCAGGAGCGGGCGCAGAAGTTCTACGCCGAGCTGTTCGGCTGGCAGGTAAGCGCCGACCCCGCCATGGGCGGGTACGCCCTGGTTGATACGGGTGCGGGTGAGGGTGCCGTCGGCGGCGGGATTGGGGCGTCCATGGCACCTGGGGACACCGGGGTCAAGATCTACATGCGCGTGGATGATCTGGAGGCCTACATGAGCCGCGCCGAGCAACTGGGCGGCGCGCGGGTCGCGCCGCCGATGGAACTGCCCGGCGACTTTGGCACGATTGCGATCATCGCCGACCCGGACGGAAACCGTGTCGGTCTCTGGGCCTGATGATCCAATGCGCGGCGGACCGCAGGATGGCGGGACCGGTGACGAGGCCACGGACGAAGCGCTGCGGGCGCTGGCCGAGCCGCGCCGCCGGGCCATCCTGCGGCTCGTGGCGCACGATGAGCTTGCGGCCGGCGAGATCGCCGCGGCCTTCGACGTCACCCGGACGGCCGTCAGCCAGCACCTCACCGTGCTCAGGCACGCGGGACTGCTCACCGAGCGCCGGTACGGCACGCGGCGCCTGTACCGGGCCCGGCCGGAAGGGCTAGCGGGCCTGCAGAGGTTCCTGGACGATATGTGGGGGCATTCCCTCGACCTGGCCCGGCGCCTGGTCGAGGCCGAGCGTGGGATCAGCGACGACACCGGCGCCGCCGAAGCGGGCTGACACTGGAAAGGACGACCATGGCCACGCATGAGCAAGCGGTGCTCGGTCCCGCCCTGACCCGGGTGTCCGTCGAGCACCGCGGCTGGGAGGCGCTGACCGAGGAGCAGCTCGCGGCGGACTGCGCCCTGCCGGGCGGGTACGCGGGTGGCTCCTTCGACCGCGGCTGGGCCCACATCCTGGCCTGCCTCGCCGCCACGGTCGACGGCATCCTCGGCGGCACTCCGGAAGTTGACGGCTCGTGAAGCACGTCGTGTTCTACCAGTCAGGCGACGACATCAGGGCCCGGGCCCGGGAGCACTTCCCGGCCCACCAGGCCTGGTACCTGAGCTTCCACGAGCGCGGGCAGCTACTGATGATCGGGCCCTTCTGCTGCGTCCCTCCGCGCGTGGGCCACCGTGCGCGCCCGCGGCCGGTACAGTAGCTTAGTCTCCAACCGCACCGTTGCGGATGGAGTTTGGCGGTCCATCGAGGGGAGCAGTGGTGCCAGGCCACTCAGACCGGCTCGCGGGCCAGGTGTGCGTCATTACCGGTGCGGCGGGCGTCATCGCCGAAGCCGTCGCCGAACGGCTCAAGCGCGAGGGTGCGACGGTTGTGGGCATCGACCAGCGCGAGCACACCGTCGGTGAATTGTCGCTGCAGGCCGACCTCACCGATGAGGAGCAGGTACGGCGGTCGTTCGCCCGGGTCCACGACGATTTTGGCCGGATCGACGTCCTCTACAACAACACTGGCCTCAACGACCCCTCCGACCATTCAGCGCTCGACATGTCGCTGGAGACCTGGCAGCGGGTGTTCGCGGCGAACCTCACGACGGTGTTCCTGTGCTGCAAGCACGCCATTGTGCACATGCTGGGCAACGACCCACCGCGCGGATCGGTCATCAACACGGCCTCGTTCCTGGCCGTGATGGGCGCGGCCAGCTCGCAGATGGCCTATTCAGCGGCCAAGGCGGGGGTCCTCCAGCTCTCCCGCGACCTGGGCGTGCACCTTGCGCGCCGCGGCGTCCGGGTGAACGCGCTGGTGCTCGGCCCGATCGAGACCCCGCAACTGCAGGCGCTCTTGGCGAACATCGGCCCGGAGGAGATCGAACGGCGCTTCGTGCACTACCCCATGGGCCGTTTCGGCACGCCGGAGGAGCTGGCCGGCACGGTGGCCTACCTAGCCAGCGATGACTCCGGATTCGTGACCGGCGCCGCCTTTCCCCTCGACGGCGGCATCACCTCGGCGTTCACCGTGCCGCCCTCGCCGCAGTCCCGCTGACCCAGCATCTCGTCCTCGTGCACGGACCAGTGCTCGGCCGGGTACGGCGCCAGCAGCCCCCGGTAGCGGCCCTGCAGTTGGGCGGACTCGTTCATGCCATGCCCCGGCCAGATTCAGCCGCCGCGCGGCCACGGCAGTGTGGACGCGCAGGCGATCGAGCTCCACCGCCAGCCGCTCCGCGCCGGCCGGAGTGAGCCGGTAGTAGCGGCGCATGCGCCCCTCGCCGACGGCCTGGCTCGGTAGCGTTCCGCGCGATATGGGCCCGCAGGAGAATGAGCCGCAGACTCTGAACTCCCTGGTCAGCGCCGATTGCGCACAGGCCTAAGGGTTAATCCTCTGCGAGCACTATGCGCGAAAACGCTGCCCAGATCGGCGCCGCCCACGTCAGCGCCGCTCCGGCGAGGTGTGATAGCACCGGAAAATGGTGATGAGATCGGCGCGGCTGGCGGACGCCGCGGCCCTGGCCGCGCTCTGGCACGCAGCGGGCCTGCACTTCCGGGCCGAATTTGTCGAACCGGAGCTTCAGCTCGCGCTCGCGCGCAACCCGGACCTGGTGATCGTGGCGAACGAGCCGTCCGGGGGACTGGCGGGCTCGGTGTTCGGCACGTTCGACGGGCGCCGAGGCTGGCTGAACCGCCTGGCCACGAGCCCGGACCGGCGCGGCCAGGGCATCTCGACCGGGCTGGTCCGCGAGCTGGAACAGCGCCTGCGCGCCAAGGGGTGCGTGAAGATCAACCTGCTCATCGAGCCGGCCAACGCGGCCGTGGTCCCCTTCTACACGCGGCTCGGTTTCCAGCCCCGCAGCCTGATCTTCATGGACAAGTGGATCGCCGATGCGTCATCTCCAGCCGTGCCAGGCAGAGTGTCGGCCAGGGCGGTCACGGGGCAAACGTGGACCGATCTGAAGCCGGCGCTTTACCCGGAGCCCTACGTCTTCGTCACGGTCCCCGCGCCGCCCCCGGACATCGAGCCGTTCGCGGTCGTCCGCGAGGACGAAGGCCTCACGCTCGTCCTGACCCAGGACCAAGCCGACCGGGCGGGCCTGGGATATGACTACCGGGCCGCGCGGATCACGCTCAGTATCGGCTCCTCGCTCAGCGCGATCGGGCTCACCGCCGAGGTCAGCCGGATGCTGGCCCACGCCGGCATCAGCTGCAACGTGATCGCCGGCTTCCGTCACGACCACCTGTTCGTGGACGCCGATCGCGGCGCCGAGGCGGCCGCCCTGCTCCGCCACCTGTAAACGGGCCCCGGGTCGACCGCGCCCGCCGCATACCCCTCCGGGCCCCGCCGCCCAAGCTCCCGCGCACCGCACCGCACCGCACCGCACCGCACCGCACCGCACCGCCCAGGCTGCCGCGTTCCCACGCCCGGGTCAGCCGCGCAGGCGGAGCCCCTTGGGTGTCGGCCGGAAGCCAGCTTCCTCGAGCGCCTTGGCCAGTGGGGAGTCGTACACCCCGCCGCCGTCCGCCCGCTCCACGGTCAGCCGGCCCAGCGCCCCGGCGCGGACGGCGGCCGCCAGCGCCGCGGCGGCGGGCGCGAGCTGCTCTGGATCATCGGTCCAGGACAGGAACGTTCGCCCGCCGCGCTCCACGTACAGCACGAGTTCGCCGTCGGCCAGCACGACGAGCGCGCCCGCCTTCCGGCCCGGCCGGTGCCCGCCGGGTGTCTCGTCCGGGCGGGTCGGCCAGGGTAGCGACGCGCCGTAGGCGTTGGCCGGGTCGGCAGCGGCGAGCACGATCACCTGGGCCCGTCGGGCGCCGTGGCCAGGCTGATCGCGCTGGCCGTCGGCGCCGTTCCCGGCTGCCCCGTTCGCCGCGCCGGACCCGCTGGCGCCGTCGGCCCCGGGCGCCAGGTCCCTTTCGTACTCCCAGATCTCGCCGATGTCGCTGGCCGTGCCGTCCCCGCCGGCCGCCCGGCCGCCGTAGCCCGCCGCCCGGTAGGCCGCCTCGCCGTAGGGGGCGGGGCGTCCACTGGTGATGCTGGTCAGCGGGTCATCCCCGCCGGACAGCGGCTGCGCCAGAGCGCGCATCCGGTCCACCGCACCCGGGATCGCGAACTGGGCCGCGCCGAGTCCTTCCACGAAGTAGCCGCGCCGGGCCCGGCCGGCCTCCTCCATGGCCCGCAGGACCGGGTACACGGCCGAGAACCCGCCCGGGATCCGCTCCGCGGCCACCGCGCCCTTGGTCAGGATCCCGTACCGGTCGATGAGCGACTGGGCCAGCGCATGCGCGCGCATCGTCGCGTCGGCCGCCGCCTCGGGCAGCAGTGACCAGCGGCCGCTCACGTTTGGCGGGCCGGTCCGCGATGGCATGACCGGGCGCCCGAAGGACGGTCGGCGGCTCCCGTATCGCGAACCGCGGTTCCGGGCCGGCGAGGGGCCGGATGAGCCCGGTGAGCCCGCCTTGCGCGGCTGACCGCTGCCCAGCACCGTCCGCAACGGCCCGAGCGTGTCGTTGGTCAGCCGCCCGCCCCACACCAGGTCCCAGACCGCCGCGGCCACGTCGACGTCGGACGGAGCCTGGGCGGTCCCGGCCACCGACGCGAGCTCCGCGCGTACCCGGTCGTGCAGCATCCGGAAGAACACCGCGCCCCCGTCGGCCAGTGCGGTGAGCACCGCCTCGTGCACGGGGGTCATCGTGATCTGCACGGGCTCGGGGAACAGCAGCGGCGCCGACTCAGCGGACGCGAGCACCAGCCATCCGTCACCGCCCGGCAGCCCGCCCGCGCCGGTCCAGACGACCTCGCCGGCCGTGGTCAGCTCGTCCAGCATGGCCGGGGAGTAGCCGGGCACCCGCCCGGGCAGCACCAGCGTCTCCAGCGCGGACGCCGGGATCGGGGCCCCGGCCAGCTGATCGATGGCGTCCAGCACGGCGCCAGGCCCGGTCTGGCTGGCTGGCACCCGCGGCCGGGCCGGGTACCCGCCGCGGCCGGGGAAGGCCTCGATAGGCCGGACTCCCTGCCAGGCGGGCAGCAGCCGGGCCAGGGCCACGGGCGGGGCCGGCTCGGCTTCCTTGCGGAGCCGGGCCAGGCACCGGCGGCGCAGCAACCGCAGCACCTCGGCGGCACACCATTCGGTGCCCCGCCCGCCCGGCAGGAACTCGCCTTCCACGACCCGGCCTGCCGCCGCCAGGCGCCGCAGCGTGCCCGCGACCACCGCGATGCCCAGTGCGTAACGCTCGGCGGCGGCGTCCGCGGCGAACGGGCCGTGGGTCCGCGCGTAGCGGGAGATCAGGTCGCCGAGCGGGTCGGGCAGCGGCTCGGTGAAGACCTCGGGCACCCCCGGTGGCAGCGGCACGCCCAGCGCGTCCCGCAGTCGCCCGGCATCCTCGATCGCCGCCCATCGCGGCTGGCCGCCGACCCGGACCTCCAGGGCCCGCCGCGTGTGCGCCAGCTCGGCCAGCCAGCCACCCGCCGCGTCCGGCACCGTGCACCGCGCGGCCACCTCCTCGGCGGTCAGCGGCCCGGTGGTGCGCAGCAGGTCGGCCAGGCCTTCCAGGTCCCGGCACTGCCGGTCCGGGGCGAGCCGCTGCAGCTCCCGCTCGGTCTCGGCCACCACCGCAGGGTCCAGCAGCTCACGCAGGTCGGCCTGGCCGAGCAACTCGGCGAGCAGCGTGGAGTCGAGGGTGAGCGCCTGGGCGCGCCGCTCGGCGAGCGGCGCGTCCCCCTCGTACATGAACGCGCCCACGTACCGGAACAACAGCGAACGGCTGAACGGCGACGGGGTCGGTGTCTCTACCTCGACGATGCGGATCTTCCGGCTGGCCAGGTCGCGCAGCAGGCTGACCAGGGCCGGCACGTCGAAGACGTCCTGCAGGCATTCGCGGACCGTCTCCAGCACGATCGGGAACGACGCGTACTGCCGGGCCACCTCCAGCAGCTGAGCCGAGCGCTGCCGCTGCTGCCACAGTGGTGACCGCCGGCCGGGCTGACGCCGGGGAAGGAGCATCGCCCGGGCCGCGCACTCCCGGAATCGGGACGCGAACAGCGCGGACGCGCCGATCTCGGCGGTGACGATGTCGCTGATCTCGTCCGGGTCGATCAGCGCGATCCCGGTGGGCGGCGGCTCGTCGGCGTCCGGCACCCGGACGATGATCCCGTCGTCGGTGTGCACGGCCTGCACGTCCATGTCGCCATACCGCTCCCGGAGCCGGGCCGCGATGGCCAGCGCCCACGGCCCGTGCACCCGGGCCCCATAGGGGCTGTGCAGCACGACCCGCCAGTCACCCAGCTCGTCCCGGAATCGCTCGACGATAAGGGTCCGGTCGTCCGGCACCGAGCCGGTCGCCTCCCGCTGATCGGACAGGTAGCGGAGCAGGTTGCCAGCGGCCAGCTCATCCAGCCCCTCGGCGGTCAGCATGGCCGCGGCGTCGTCCGGGTTCGCGGCGGCCAGCTCGCGGCACTTGGCACCGATCGCGGCGCCCAGCTCGGCGGGCCGGCCCAGCGCGTCGCCGTGCCAGAACGGCAGTTTGCCCGGCTGGCCGGGAGCCGGCGTGACGAGCACGCTGTCCGCCGTGATGTCCTCGATCCGCCAGGAGCTGGCGCCGAGCACGAAGACGTCACCGACCCGCGACTCGTACACCATCTCCTCGTCAAGCTCGCCGACCCGGCGTGAGTGCCGCCGTGAGCCGCCGGGGCCGGGCGCGTCCGAGCCGGCCAGGAACACGCCGAAGAGCCCGCGGTCCGGGATCGTCCCGCCACTCGTCACCGCCAGCCGCTGGCCGCCCGGCCGGCCGTGCACCACGCCGGTCAGCCGGTCCCATACCACCCGCGGCCGTAGCCCGGCGAACTCCTCGCTCGGGTACCGTCCGGCCAGCATGTCCAGGACCGCGTCCAGCACCGGCCGGGTCAGCCCGGCGAACGGGGCCGCTCGGCGCACGACATGCTCCAGGTCGTCGACCGCCCAGTCGTCCATGGCCGTCATGGCCACGATCTGCTGGGCCAGGACGTCCAGCGGGTTGCGCGGCCCGCGCAGCTCCTCGATACCGCCGCCATGCATCCGCTCGGCCACCACGGTCGCCTGGACCAGGTCACCCTGGTACTTGGGGAAGATGACGCCGCGCGAGACGTCACCGACGTTGTGCCCGGCCCGGCCGATCCGCTGCAGCCCGCTCGCCACCGATGGGGGCGCCTCGACCTGTACGACCAGGTCCACGGCGCCCATGTCGATGCCCAGCTCCAGGCTGGAGGTGGCCACCACCGCGCGCAGCGTGCCGCGCTTCAGTGCCTCCTCGATCTGGCTCCGCTCCTGCCGGGAAACGGATCCGTGGTGGGCCCGGGCGATCTCCGCGGGGGCTCCGCCCGAGCTGCCCGCCTGGGCCATGATGTCCGCCGGCGCGCGCCGCGGGCTGCCCGGTGCGGCCTCTTCAGCTTCGTCCGCGGCCTCCGCGGCCCGCTCGGCCGCGAGCTCGTTCAGCCGGGCGCACAGCCGCTCGGCGAGCCGCCGCGAGTTCGCGAACACGATCGTGGAGCGGTGCCGCTCGATGAGGTCGAGCACCCGCTCCTCGACGTGCGGCCAGATGGACCGCTGCCGCTCCGGATCGTCGCCGATCACGCCGTTCACCCCGCCGGCCGGCGGAGTAGAACGAGCACCAGCCGAGCCAGCGAAGCCAGCGCCCGCTGGCCCTCCGTCCCGGTGTGCCTGGGGCGGCCCGCCGATCTCGGTCATGTCCTCGACCGGGACGACCACGTTGAGCTGCAGCCGCTTCGCGCTCGGCGGCTGCACGACGGTGACCTGCCGCGATCCACCGAGGAAGCCCGCGACCTCCGCGACCGGCCGCACCGTGGCGGACAGCCCGATCCGCTGGGCCGGCCCGCGCGCCGTGCCCGGCTCGGCGCCGGCCGTCCGGAGCGCGTCCAGGCGCTCCAGCGACACGGCCAGGTGGGCGCCTCGCTTGTTGCCGGCCAGTGCGTGCACCTCGTCCACGATGACCGTCTCCACGCCCCGGAGCGTCTCCCGCGCCTTGGAGGTGAGCAGCAGGAACAGCGATTCCGGCGTCGTGATCAGTACGTCCGGCGGCTTGCTGGCCAGCTTGCGCCGCTCGTCGGCGGCGGTGTCGCCCGTCCGCACCGCGACGTTGATGTCCGGCTCGGCCACCCCGAGGTTGCGCGCCGCGTGCCGGATACCGGTGAGCGGGGCCCGCAGGTTCCGCTCGATGTCGGTCGCCAGCGCCTTGAGCGGAGAGATATACAGGACGCGGCACCGCCGCTTGGGGTCGGTGGGCGGCGGCGTGGCCGCGAGCCGGTCGAGCGCCCACAGGAACGCGGCGAGCGTCTTACCGGAGCCGGTGGGCGCGATGACCAGCGTGTCGTCGCCCTTGCCGATGGCCGTCCACGCCTGAGCCTGGGCCTGCGTGGGTGCTACGAAGACGCCAGAGAACCACGCCCGGGTCGCGGCGGAGAAGTTCTCCAGCGACTCGGCGGGGCCAGGGTTTTCTGACATCCTTCCAGTTTGCCCCGACCCTCTGACAGTCCAGTACGTTCGCGCTCAGCCCTCAGCTGACATGGGCCTTTATCAGCTCACAGCTGGCATCGATCCGGTCAGCCGCCGTCGCTTACCGAGCTGCCGCTGCGCACCGAGCCGGTCAGCTGCCCATTCGTCGACCGCACCTCACAGACCACCGTCCGCCCGCCGGCGTCCCAGGCCTGCTGCCCCGGGTACAAGTACGACTGCGCGAGGTTGGTGGCCGCGAGCTGCGGGTTCAGGTAGCCGGCCAGTCGGCTGGCGCAGCCCGACGAGGCTTCCTGCCCGATCGCCGCCGTGCCGGGCCACTTGTCCCCGCTGAGATGGAAGGTCCCGAACACTTCCGCGTCGTGGGCGCCCGCACAGGCGACGACGTGGACGATGGTCCCGTTCGGCGTGAGGTTGATGCAGTCACCGACCTGCGCGCTGAACACGGCGGCCTGGTGGTAGCGGACGGTAACCGTGCCGTGGAAGCCGTGCGTGAGCCAGGCGGTGATGCCCGCCGCGGCGCCGACGATGACGCAGACCAGCAGCGCGATCAGGCCGACGGTGCCCAGCGGCCGGTGCCGGGGCGGGCTCGCGTCCGGCTGCGTGCTCTCGCTGCTGTCTTCCGTTGGCGTCTGGGCCCCCGACGCAGGTGACGACATCCGTGCTCCGCACGTGTGCAGTAGTGCCGGGCCCGCAGGCAGCACAGGTACTTTCCGCGTGGCGATCGGCGTTGTTATTTACCGAACGTTCTATCTACACGTTATGTACCCAGCCACGCGAATTTTTCTCGCGATAACCCGAAAATGATCTATCTCTCTCTTCGGCTCCGTCGGCGGCGGCAAACCCGCGCCGCGCCCGCAGTAGCCTGGCCAGGTGCGGCTGACGGCTTTCTGGGAACGGATGAATGCGCAGTTCGGCGAGGCTTACGCGCAGAGCGTGGCCAAGGACTACGTGCTGGCCGGCCTGGGCGGCCGGACCATCGAACGGGCGCTGGCCAACGGCGAGGACGTGAAGACGGTGTGGCGGGCCGTGTGCGAAGCGTTCAACGTGCCGGACAGCCTGCGCTGACCCCGGCGCGGACTGGTCGCCGGGCCCTGCATACCTGCCGGCTGCCTGGCCCCCGGGAGACTTTCAGACGGCTGCCCGGCTCGGCCGGGCCGCTTTCGGGCGGGGCGCTCTCGGCGGGCCGCTCTCAGCCGGGCCACTCTGGCCGGCCAGGCAGCGTCCGGGCTGGCCCGCGCTACCGCCTGCTCTTGGCGGTGTTGGTCTTCTCTGGAACGATCTTGAGAATGATCCGGCCCCCGGGCCCGATGGGAGCGCTGTACTCGGTACCCACGTACCTGCGGGAGAGCTCGTCGATGTGCTGGCGCGCTTCCGGGCCGCCCACGGTTTCCACCACGTGCCCGCGGACCTCGGACCAGTCCCACGGATCGTCGCTGGCCTGGATGAGCACGGTGATCCGCGGGTCCCGGGCCAGGTTCTTCGCGCGCTGCCGGGTCGGCTCGGTGTTGACGAGCAGGTGCTCGCCGTCGGTGTCGACCCAGGTGGGCAGCGCCTGGGGCTGGCCGTCCGGCATCAGCGTCACCACGGTGGCCAGGTTCTTCCCCTTGGCCAGGCGTACGGTGTCCTCGTCGAGCGCCATCCGCGTGTCCTTCCTGTTCCTGCTGACCTGTTCCCGCTGGCCTGCTTCCGCTGGGCCGCCTTTCCGCCGGGCAGTCAGCAGGGTAGTGCACGGCCGGCGGCGCTGGCGGACCGGCGTGTCGCGTCCATGATCGAACAATAGTTCGCTTACAGTAGGCGCGGATGCCCGGAGAATGTCAGTGGGCGCGCGTAGCGTCTGGCATTGACACCGCTGGCGGATGCCGGCGGACGAGATAGCAACGAACCCGACAGGGAGTTCCCAATGGCAGCGAACAGCAGGCCGAGCGTCGAGCGGGCCGGCGACAGGGACAAGGCCCTTGAGACTGCGCTCGTCCAGATCGAGCGGCAGTTCGGCAAGGGCTCGGTCATGCGGCTCGGCCAGGAGGGTCATGTTCCCATAGAGGTCATCCCCACCGGGTCGATCTCGCTGGACGTCGCGCTCGGCATCGGCGGCCTGCCGCGCGGCCGCATCGTGGAGATATACGGACCGGAGAGCAGCGGAAAATGTCTCACCGCCGACACCTACGCGTGGACGAGTCGCGGGCTGGAGACGATCGCCGAGGTCTTCGCGCACGCCGGAATGAAGGCGAGCTGCACGTCACGCGTAACTGACATCAGCGAAGCTGGTATTCGCATGGTCAATGAACGCGGCGCCCTTGAGGGCGTTGCCGCGCTGACTCACAACAACCGCAAGCCCGTTCTCCGACTCCGGCTGCGGTCCGGCCGTACGATCAACGTCACGCATAACCATCCGCTGCGGGTGATCAGCGAGCGAGGTTTCATCGTCTGGCGCGAGGCAGGGCGAATTAGGGCGGGAGACACCCTCGTCTCTGCGTTGTTCGGGGCCACCGAGGCGGCGGAAGGCGATGGCATCAGCGAGGATGAGGCCGTCCTGCTTGGCTATCTCGTCGCGGAGGGAACGCTCTGCTACGACTACTCCATCCGGTTCACCAACTGGGATCCCGAGGTGAGCGGTGAGTTCACCAAGCTCATGGAGGGCCTGTTCGGGGTCCAGGTTCGTTGCTACTACGGGAAAGAGTTCGCAGTCCCGGGCAAAGCTATCCGAGAGCGGTTCGCCCAGGAATACGGTCTCGATTATGTGACGGCCGCGGGCAAGAAGGTCCCCGCCTGTATCCGGACCGGGGGGCACAAGGCACAGCGAGCTTTTCTTTCGGCCCTCTTCGAAGGTGACGGATGGATTGACCCGACCTCTACCATCGGGCTGGGAACCGCATCAGAGGAGCTCGCGCGCCAGGTGCAGCTCATGCTCTATGGACTGGGTATCCCAGCGACCGTCTCGTCCAAGCACAATGCAAAGTATGCCCGTGACTACTGGACGGTGACGGTTAATCCCTCGGTGGCTGGGCGGTTCCTTACGGAGGTTGGTTTCCGTTCTGCGCGCCGCCGGGCGCAGGTAGAGAAGTGCTTCAAGATGTCGCCCCGGGATCCGCAATTCGAAAATATCCCGCATCTTGCCGGGTTGCTTCGTGACCTACGTGATGACTGCGGAGGAGATCGGGCGTTCGACCGTATCGCAGGTGATCTCTTCCGGCCAGAAATGAATTTGGCCTGTTCTCGCCAGCGGCTGGCGAAGATAGTCGGATGGTGCGAGCGCCGTGAGGATCGGCTATCTGCGGGTGCACGGACGATCTTGCATTACCTTCGGGTGCTTGCGGAAGCGTCGTACACCTATGAGGACGTCGTTACGGTCGAGGACGCTGGTCTTCAGCCGACATTCGATGTTGTCCTGCCGGAAACCCACAGCTTCCTGGCCAATGGTCTGCTGTCTCACAACACGACAGTGGCGCTGCACGCGGTCGCGAACGCCCAGAAGGCCGGCGGCATCGCCGCGTTCATCGACGCCGAGCACGCGCTCGATCCCGATTACGCCAAGAAGCTGGGCGTCGACACCGATCAGCTGCTCGTCTCCCAGCCGGACACCGGCGAGCAGGCCCTGGAGATCATGGACATGCTGATCCGGTCCGGCGCGATCGACATCGTCGTGGTCGACTCGGTCGCGGCGCTCGTGCCAAAGGCTGAGATCGAGGGCGAGATGGGCGACAGCCACGTCGGCCTGCAGGCCCGTCTCATGTCCCAGGCCCTCCGTAAGATCACCGGTGCGCTGAACCAGGCCAAGACCACCGCGATCTTCACCAACCAGCTCCGCGAGAAGGTCGGAGTCATGTTTGGATGTGCTTCCTGGTACACCAACGTCACGCTGGCAGACGGTACGCGGGAGAGAATTGGCAAAATCGTCAATCAAAAGATGCAGGTCGAGGTGCTTTCTTATGACCCTGATCTGGGAAAGGTAGTGCCTAAGAAAGTCGTTAACTGGTTCAACAACGGCAAAACTGAGGAGTTTCTGCACTTCAACGTCGAGCGCTGCGGAGGCGGCACAGGCCGGGGCCATGCATCAATGGACCTCACCCGCAATCACCTCGTCCGGACGCCCGGAGGATGGCGTGAGGCCGAGGAGCTGTCGGTAGGCGACCGCGTCATGCTCGCACAGCCGTACCTACTCAGCCAGTCACAGATACAAGTGATCCTCGGTGCGCTTATGGGCGATGGAAGTCTGTCCAAGCCGGTAAGTAAGAACGATGGAAGTGCCCGGTTCCGGATGGGCCATGGGGCAAAGCAGGCGGCTTACCTGGACTGGAAGGTGTCGCTGCTGGAGAACATCCCGCACTCGAAGACGTCGAACGCCAAAGGTGCCGTCTTCGCTGATTTCACCCCGCTGGCCGAGCTGGGTGAACTGCAGGAAGCGGTTTATTTCGGCGATGGGAAGAAGCACCTCTCGTGGGACTACCTCAAGAGCCTCACGCCGCTCGCCCTGGCCGTCTGGTACATGGATGACGGCTGCCTCACCATCCGATCGAAGGGCGTTCAGGAGCGTACCAGGGGCGGCACGGGCCGGATCGAGATCTGTGTCGAGGCGATGAGCCCCGGCTCACGGGAGCGGCTCGCCAGCTACCTGCGGGGCACACACGGACTCGACGTCAAGCTCACTTCCCGTGGTGCGCGGAGGATGAGCGTCCTCCGGTTCACCACTGCGGCGTCGGAGAAGTTCCAGATGCTCATTGCGCCCCACGTCCACCCATCGATGGACTACAAGCTTTTCCCCCGGTTCCGAGGAAAATTCACGGTCGAGCCGGAGTTCGTGCCCCCGACACTGCGTCCGGCTCCGGCTCGGGTGCTCAGCATTAAGTCCAAGACGGGCTACCCCATTATGAGCAGGTACGACATCGAGGTAGAGGGCTCGCACAACTATCTCGCCGACGGCATCGTGGTCCACAACAGCCCGGAGACCACCTCGGGCGGCAAGGCGCTCAAGTTCTACGCCTCGATCCGGCTGGACGTGCGGCGCATTGAGACGCTCAAGGACGGCACCGACGCAGTTGGCAACCGGACCCGGGCCAAGGTCGTCAAGAACAAGTGCCTTGCCGAGGGGACACGAGTTTTCGATCCGGTGACCGGTCTGACACACCGGATCGAGGAGATTGTCGACGGGCGGCTTCCGGTCCACGTCGTGTCCGCCGACAAGAACGGCGAGCTGAGCGTGCGCGAAGTAAAGTCCTGGTTCGACCAGGGCGAGCAGGAAGTTATCGGCCTCAGGCTGCGTGACAACGCTGAGCTATGGGTCACGCCGGACCACAAGATCCTGACCGAGCGCGGCTGGCGCCTCGCGGGCGAACTCGCCCGCGGCGACCGGGTCGCGCGGCCGCGTAGCTTCCTGGGCTTCGGCTCGGTCGAGCCGGTGCCGCCGGATCATGCCAGGCTGCTCGGCTACCTGATCGGTGATGGCTACGTGGGCGGGAAGACGCCGGTCCAATTCATCAACATGGCGGAATCCCTCCAGCAGGATGCGGCGAGGATCGCAGCCACCCTGGGTTGCGAGGCGAAGCCGACGGCGAACGTTGGGAATGTAGCCCTTTCGCATCGCCCGGGGGAGAAGAACGGTGTCTTGGATCTCTGCCGGTGGGCTGGGATCCACGGGTGCTTGGCGCCGACCAAGAAGGTGCCGCCGGAGTTCTTCGATCCCAAGGTCTCGGCGAGAGTCGTAAGTAACCTCGTTTTCGGTTACTTCGAATCTGATGGCTATGTGTCCCGGGAGCAGACGGGGGGAATCCGGATCGGCTTCTCGACAACCTCCGAGCAACTCGCCTGGCAGATTCACTGGCTGCTGCTTCGGTGGAGCATCGGCAGCAGCGTTCAACGGCGCGACCCACGCGGGCAGCGGGGAGGCCTGGTAAAGGGCCGCCGGATATCCGGCAAGTACCCGTCATGGGAGGTGCGGATTTCCGGCGTGGAGAATGTGTCGGCATTCGCCGACGCAATCCCGATGTGGGGGCCGCGCGGCCAGGTGGTGACGCGGGAACTCGCCGTCATTGACGGCCGGTACCGGGGATCGCAGCGGATCTACCTGTCCGGGGATATCACCGAGCCCGTGCTCGGCCATCTGGAGCGACGGGGCGTGACCCCGCTGCTCGCCGCCCAGATGATCGGCGAGAGCGCGGGGGATCCGCGAGGCGGCATGAAGGTCGTCCTCGGTAACCCGCGTATGCGCCGCGACCGGCTGCAGCGGCTGGCCGACGCGCTCGACGACCCGTTCCTCGACCAGATCCTGGCTGACCAGCTCTGGTTTTCCAGGATCCGTGAGGTCCTCCCCGCCCGGCGTGTCCGCACCTTCGACGTAGAGGCGGCGGACCTGCACAATCTGGTCGCGGAGGACGTCGTTGTCCACAATTGCGCCCCGCCGTTCAAGGTGGCGGAGTTCGACATTCTTTACGGCGTCGGCATCAGCCGCGAGGGCAGCCTTATCGACCTGGGCGTGGAGCAGGGCATCGTCCGCAAGGCCGGCGCCTGGTACACCTACGAGGGCGACCAGCTCGGCCAGGGCAAGGAGAACGCCCGGACGTTCCTCAAGGAAAACACCGACATCGCCAACGAGATCGAGAAGAAGATCAAGGAGAAGCTCGGCGTGGGGCCGCGGCTGGATGCGGCCCCCGGCGTCGCGGACACCGTGCCCGGGGCGGCCCGGGGCGGAGTCTCCGGAGCCGCCGGACCGGCTGGGGGAGCGGCCGCTGCTACGGGCGGCAAGCCCTCCGCCGCCGCGGGCCGCGCGGCGGCGGCCGGGACAGCCCGGATCCCGAGCCTGAGCTCCAGTGGAGGCACGGGCGGTGCCGTCGTCTAGGCGGCCATCCTCCGGAGACTCCGGATACTCCGGGTCTGCGCCGTCCCGCCGTCCCGGGCTCGACGCCGAGTACGCCGATCATCCAGCCGAGCCCGAGCCCGAGCCCGAGCCCGAGCCCGAGCCCGAGCCCGAGCCCGAGCTTGGGCTTGGGCTCGACTGGTCCCCGGCGTGGACAGAATCCGGGCCGTCCGGCTCACCCAGACCCAGCTCGGCCAGACCCAGCTCACCCGGGCCGGACGACAGGTCGGGGCTGTCTCCGGAGGCCGCCGCCCGGCAGGTCTGCCTGCAGCTGCTCACCCTGGCGCCGCGGACCCGGGCCCAGCTCGCCGACGCGCTGCGGCGGCGGCACATCCCGGACAAAGCCGCCGAGGCGGTCCTGGACCGCTTCACCGAGATCGGGCTGATCGACGACCCGGCCTTCGCCCGGGCCTGGGTGGAGTCGCGGCACCACGGCCGGGGGCTCTCCCGCCGGGCGCTGTCCAACGAGCTGCGCCGGCGGGGCGTGCCCGACGAGGACGTCCACGAAGCGATCGAGCTGGTCGACGACGACCAGGAGGCGGCGATGGCCCGGCAGGTCATCGCGGGCAAGGTCCGGGCGACCCGGGGTCAGCCGTCCGCCACCCGTATCCGCAAGCTCATGGGCGTGCTGGCCCGGAAGGGCTACGGCGCCGCCCTGGCCTATCGGGTCGTGCGGGAGGCCCTTGAGGCGGAGGGAGCTTACGCGGCGGAGATAGCCGCGGAGATCGGCGAGCCGGATCCGGACATCGGCTCCGAAGACTGCCCGTAATAGCGCTAAAGCGCTAGCGAGCTGCGAAAATACGCTTTGTGGGGCCATCGGGACCGGACGCCACACAGGTGGCTTCAGTGCTGCTAGCTTGCTCAAAACGTTATCTGCGCTTAACCTCGCGGCAGCGAGGTGTTACTCCGCGCTGCGCGGATGATCATAAAGAACTTCATAAAGCGCCCGGCCGCCGCCAGCGGCCGATGCGAGCGACCCAAAACGAATGGCTCGCACGAATGAGCCCAAGCCGTCGGCGTGCAGTACCCCTCGCGCCAGGGCATAACCCCTGGTAACGCACGTGCAGTGCCCGGAGACGGGACCTGATGAGCGGAAAAGGGGTGACTGTGAGCAGTGGAATAGCACTCACGTTCATGGTGATCGGGCTGCTCGCAACGGTATTTGCGCTCGTCATCGTCTTCCGCCGGTCTTCGGCGGGCACCCTGAGGGCCGCGGAGTCCCCGGAGTCTCCGGTCGGCGTCCCCTCGCCCACCTTGGCCGCCTCGCCCAGCGTGGCCGCCCCGGCCAGCACCGCCAGTGCGGAGGAAGCGTCCAGCGAGGCCGACGAGATCCGGGCCAGCGCCAAATCCGAAGCCGAGTCCATCCTGGGCCAGGCCCGGAACGCCGCCAACCAGGCCGCCCAGGGCCGGCGTGAGGTCGAGGACGAGATCAGGTCGGTCAAGGACGAGATCCGCGAACTGCGCAGCGACCTGGAGCGCCGGGAGAACCGGCTGGCCGACCGGGAACAGCGGCTGGACAAGGAACTTCACCGGCTTGAAGACCGGTCGGCCGAGCTGGACCAGCGCCAGCGCCAGCTGGAACAGCGGGCCGCCGAGATCGAGCACCTGGACGCCAAGCGCGCCGCCACCCTGGAACGGGTCGCCGGGCTGACCGCCGCCCAGGCCAAGGCGGAGCTCGTCTCCTCGATCGAGAACCAGGCCAAGCGCGAGGCCATCCCGGTGATCCGGGACATCGAGTACCAGGCCCGGTCCGAGGGCGAGAAGCGCGCACGGAAGGTCGTCTCGCTCGCCATCCAGCGCGTCGCCACCGAGCAGACCAGCGAGTCCGTGGTCTCCGTGCTGCACCTGCCCGGGGACGAGATGAAGGGCCGGATCATCGGCCGCGAGGGCCGGAACATCCGCGCCTTCGAATCCGTCACCGGCGTCAACCTCATCATCGACGACACGCCCGAGGCCGTCCTGCTGTCCTGCTTCGACCCGGTCCGCCGTGAGATTGCCCGGCTGACCCTGGAACGGCTGGTGCTGGACGGCCGCATCCACCCGCAGCGCATCGAGGAAGCCTACGGGCGTGGCAAGGCCGAGATCGAGCAGCTCTGCGTGCGCTCCGGGGAGGACGCCCTGGTCGAACTGGGCATCACCGGCATGCACAGTGAGCTGGTGTCCCTGCTGGGACGGCTGCGCTACCGCACCTCCTACGGGCAGAACGTGCTCAAGCATCTGGTCGAGTCCGCCCACATCGCCGGCATGATGGGCAGCGAGCTGGGCATGGACGCCTTGCTGCTGAAGCGGTGCACGGTGCTGCACGACATCGGCAAGGCGCTCACCCACGAGGTGTCCGGCAGCCATGCGCTGATCGGCGCCGAGATCGCCCGTCGCTACGGGGAGCCCGACGACGTGGTGCACGCGATTGAGGCGCACCACAACGAGGTCGAAGCGCGGACCGTGGAGGCGGTGCTGACCCAGGCGGCCGACGCGATCAGCGGTAGCCGCCCGGGCGCCCGGCGGGAGTCGCTGGAGTCCTACGTCCGGCGGCTGGAGCGGCTGGAGCAGATCGCCAGCGCGCACGAGGGCGTGGAGAAGGTGTTCGCGATGCAGGCCGGCCGGGAGATCCGGGTTATGGTCAAGCCGGACAGCGTGGACGACATCCAGGCCCAGGTGATCGCCCGGGACATCGCCAAGCAGGTCGAAGAGGAGCTGACCTACCCCGGTCAGATCCGCATCACCGTGGTCCGCGAATCCCGCGCGATGGAGTTCGCCCGCTGAGCCGCGCCCGTCCCGGCGACCCGATCTCATGATCGGCGCCGGCTCTCCGCGGGATGTGCGGAGAGCCGGCGCCGATCATGGTTCGCTGCCCCCAGCGGCTCCGCAACCAGCGCGCCGGGCGCGTACCCTCGTAACCGTCATGAACGCCTCGCCTCGCACGTATGAGATCCGCACCTACGGGTGCCAGATGAACGCGCACGACTCCGAGCGGCTGGCCGGCCTGCTGGAGGATGCCGGCTACCAGCGCGCGCCCGGCGGCGCCCCGCCCGACGTGCTCGTGTTCAACACCTGCGCCGTGCGGGAGAACGCCGCCGACCGGCTGTACGGCAACCTGGGGCACCTGCTCCCGGTCAAGAACGCCACACCCGGCATGCAGATCGCGGTGGGCGGCTGCCTGGCCCAGATGGAGCGGACAGCGATCACCCGGCGCGCCCCCTGGGTCGACGTGGTGTTCGGCACGCACAACATCGGCTCGCTGCCAGCCCTGCTCGAGCGCGCCCGCGAGCGGGAGGAAGCACAGGCCGAGTTCGAGGAAACGCTCGAGACGTTCCCCTCGGTCCTGCCTGCCCGGCGCGAGTCCGCCTACGCGGCCTGGGTCGCGATCTCGGTGGGCTGCAACAACACCTGCACGTTCTGCATCGTGCCGAGCCTGCGCGGCAAGGAGAAGGACCGTCGTCCCGGCGACGTGCTCGCCGAGGTGCGGGCGCTGGCCGCCGATGGTGTCATCGAGGTGACGCTGCTCGGCCAGAACGTGAACTCCTACGGGGCCGAGTTCGGCGACCGGCTGGCGTTCGGCAGGCTGCTCCGCAGTTGCGGCGAGATCGACGGCCTGGAGCGGGTCCGGTTCACCTCCCCACACCCCCGCGACTTCACCGACGACGTCATCGAGACCATGGCCCAGACCCCGAACGTCATGCCGCACCTGCACATGCCGCTGCAGTCCGGCTCGGACACCATGCTGAAGGCCATGCGCCGCGCCTACCGGCGGGACCGTTACCTGGCCATCCTGGACCGGGTGCGCGCTGCCATCCCGGACGCGGCGATCACCACCGACATCATCGTCGGTTTCCCCGGCGAGACCGAGCGGGACTTCACCGACACCCTCGACGTGGTGCGCGAAGCCCGTTTCGCAGGCGCCTTCACGTTCCTTTACTCGCCGCGCCACGGCACTCCCGCCGCGACGATGGAGTCCCAGGTGCCGCCCGAGGTGGTGCAGGAGCGCTACGAGCGGCTCGTGGCCCTGGTCGGCGACATCGCCTTCGCGGAGAACGAGCGGCTGGTCGGCCGGGACGCCGAGGTCCTCGTGGCCGAGGGTGAGGGCCGTAAGGACGCCAGCACGCACCGCATGTCCGGCCGGGCCCGCGACAACCGCCTCGTCCACTTCACCCCGGACGGCACCGGCCCGCGCCCGGGCGACGTGGTCACCGTGACCATCACCCGGGCCGCGCCGCACTACCTGGTGGCCGACGGGGCGCCGCGTGCGGTCCGGCGGACGCGCGCCGGTGACGCGTGGACCGTCCGCCAGGGCCGTGCTGAAACTGCTGAACGGGCCACGGCCGACGTCGCCCCCGGGCCGGGGATGTCCCGGTCAGCGCCGGTAGCGCTCGGTATGCCGGCGCTGTCCCGCCCGCTGTGACGGCCGCGGCTCCATGACGGGCGGATCACCGGGGCACACGGGGCCTTCCGGCTCTGCGGCGCTCACCGGGCAGGTGGGACTCGCCGGGCCCGCGGGGCGGGTGGGTCAGGTCGTCGCCGTGGTGGGCCCGACTGCGGCAGGCAAATCGGCACTCGCGGTCTCGCTGGCCCTGGCTCTCGGCGGTGAGGTGATCAATGCCGACTCGATGCAGGTTTACCGGGGCATGGACATCGGGACCGCCAAGCTCACGGCGGACGACCGGCACGGCGTACCGCACCACGTGCTGGACATCTGGGACGTCCGGCAGACCGCCAACGTGGCCGGTTATCAGCGCCTGGCCCGGGCCGCCATCGACGACGTTGCCGCGCGCGGGCGGGTGCCGATCCTGGTCGGCGGGTCGGGTCTTTACATCCGCGGGGCCCTCGGTGACCTCAACTTCCCCGGCACCGACCCGGCCGTCCGCGAGCGGCTCGAAGCCGAACTGGCCGCCGGAGGCGCCGCCGCCCTGCACGCCCGGCTGGCTGGCCTCGACCCGGCGGCGGCCGCGGCCATCCTGCCCAGCAACGGCCGCCGGATCGTCCGCGCTCTCGAGGTGATCGAGATTTCCGGCCGCCCCTTCACCGCGACGCTCCCGGGGTATGAGTCGTCGCGCCCCGCGGTCCAGATCGGCGTCCGGGTCCCCCGGGAGGAGCTGGACCGGCGCATCGCCGCCCGGGTGGACGCCATGTGGGCGGACGGCTTCGAAGACGAGGTGCGCCGGCTGGAGCGGGCGGGCCTGCGGGACGGCCGGACCGCGAGCCGGGCCCTCGGCTACGCCCAGATGCTGCGCTACCTGGCGGGGGAGTGGACGCTGGCCCAGGCGCGGGACGAGACGGCCCGGGCCACCCGGCGGTTCGCCCGCCGCCAGGAATCCTGGTTCCGCCGGGACCCCCGTATCACCTGGCTCGACGCACCCGCCGCGGGCGGCCCCGCGGCGGGCGGCCCCGCGGCGGGCGGCCCCGCGGCGGGCGGCCTTACGGCCGCGGCCTGCCAGGTGATCGCCGGATAGCATCGGCGTATGCACTTCGCGAAGGGACACGGCACGGAGAACGACTTCGTGATCCTGCCCGATCCCGACGGTGAGCTGGACCTCACGCCCGCGCTGGTCCGCCGCCTGTGCGACCGCCGGGCGGGTATCGGCGCGGACGGCGTGCTCCGTGTGGTGGAGATCGAGGTGCTGGCCGCCGCGCTGACCGAGAGCGGCCCCGGCGCGTTCCGCGCCGCAGGTGAGGCGGACGACCTGCTGGCGTCCGCTGCCGCCACTGCCCTGGCCGCCCCGGCGACGGCCGCCGAGGCCGCCAGCGGACTGACCCCGCAGTGGTTCATGGATTACCGCAACGCCGACGGCAGCGTGGCTGAGATGTGTGGCAATGGGGTCCGGGTGTTCACCCGCTACCTCATCGAGCACGGCCTGGCCCATGGTCCGGAGTTCGCCATCGAGACCCGCGGCGGTACCCGCCTGGTGCGCGCCGAGCCCGGCGGCCAGTTCACCGTGGACATGGGCCCGGCGACGGTGCTCGGCGCGGGCCGGGCCTCGGTCGGCGGCGCCGGCTGCGAAGGCCTGCGGATCTCCGTTGGCAACCCGCACCTGGCCTGCGTCGTGGACACCCCGCTGGACGGCTACGACTTCTCCGCCCCGCCAGTTCTGGACGCGGTCGCCTTCCCGGACGGCGCCAACGTCGAGCTGGTCCGGCTAACCGGCGAGCGGAGCGCGCAAATGCGGGTCTACGAGCGCGGCTCCGGCCTGACCCGGTCCTGCGGGACCGGCGCGGTCGCCGCTGCCGTCGCCGCCGCGGAAGCCATCGGCGCGCGCGGCGGGACGTGGGCCATCCGCGTCCCGGGCGGCGACCTGACCGTCACCCTGGACCGGGAAACCACCCTGCTGACCGGCCCGGCCGTGATCGTGGCCGAGGGCCAGCTCACCCCGAGCTGGCTGACGGGCTGACCCACCGGGCGCGCTAGCCCCAGCCGTGCCGCTCCGCCCAGCCCGCGAGCGCGACGGCGATCTCGTCCGGCCGGTCCTCGGGGGCTACTAAATTGAGAGCCGGGCGGTCCGTGCCCGATGGCTGGGCTCAGGGCCCGTGCTCGCCCGGCTCCCGTTCCCCCTCTGGCTCCCGTTCCCCCTCTGGCTCCCTGGCCCGCTCTGGTTCCGGTTCCTGCTCCGGCTCTGCTTCGCCGGCCGGCTCACCGAACGTGACGTCGACCCGCTCGAACCCCTTGCTGCGCTGGGCCTTGGCCTCGCGCGCGTACACCCGCCGGTCCCCGGACGTCAGCGAGACGTTGTCGGTGAACGGGGTGAGCAGCGCCCGGGGGTGCATGCGGTTGACGCGAATGACGTTGATCTCCACGCAGAGCAGCACGGCCAGGGCGGCGATGTAGAGGAACGCGAGCATGCCGAGGACGATGGCGAACACTTCGTTCGTGGCGCTGGCGTGCTTGATCACGTGTCGCACGTAGATGACTCCGAACGACTGCAGCAGCTGCCAGGTCACGGCCGAGGCCACCGCGCCGGGCGCGACGTCGCGCACGGACAGCCGCCGCGCGGGCGCGTACCGGAACGCGAAGATGCAGACCGCGATGTTGATGAGCACCGACGCCGCCAGCACGAGGTATTTCGCCGCTTGCCCGAGCGCCCCCGCGCCACCGCCGCCCACGATGGACAGGCCGGTCGTGGCGAGGAAGGCCAGTCCGGCGGTACCCAGCAGGACAACGCTGCGACCGCGGGCTTTCAGCGGGTTCGGCCGGTCGTTGCGCGGGATCCCCCACATGGTGTTCGTCGCGTACTGGAAGGCCTGGGCCACCCCGAGGCCGCCGTACAGGGCGCCGAGGATGCCCACTACCAGGCCGATCGTGCCGCCGCTGAGGTGCTTCGGCTGGCCCAGCTCCTGGCCGATCACCGGGAACTGGGCCAGCGCCGAGGTGAGCACCTCGTGCTGCAGTCGTTGATCACCCACCAGGACGAAGCCGAGGATCGTCGAGGCGAGCAGGAGCAGCGGGAACAGCGAAACGAACGCGTAGTAGGTGAGCACCCCAGCCAGATAGCTGCCGAAATCGTCGAAGAACTTGTAGATCACCGCGAGCGGGAATCCCGCCCACCGGTGTCTGCGCTGAAACCGGTCCAGACGCTCCGTGGCCGTCACACCAACCGCCTCACCGCACCTCGCCAGGCACTCGCCGCACATGGCCCGGCGGTGGGCCGCCGGGTCACGCCAGTGCTAAGAATGTCTTACGTCGGCGTTACCGGCGCAGCAAGACTGCCCCGGGCCAGTGGACACGGTGCCGGTCCCGTCGGCAATTCCGAAACCGGGTAATCAACGAGAAGGATGTCTGAATTTAACGTGGCAAGCCCGGATTTAACGCGGCAAGCCTGGCCACTGTGGTGCACACGGCCGGCCGGGGACATCTGGCCGGTGCGCCGGGGCACAGTGGCGGCCCGGCTGCGGGCGTATTACAGGCCGGTGAACGCACTCCGGGACGCCGGATTGCCGCGGGCCTGCGTCTGGCGGCCGACCTGCTGCGATCAGTACAATTTCAGCGTCGGGCGGCCGTCCCACACCGGGTGAGCAGGCAGGGGTTCAGATGACCGACCTCGTCGGCGCCGATTCAACGGACACCCAGCAAAAGGCGCTGCGCATCAACCTGGACCCGCGTTGGTACGGAACGGTCGCCGAGATCGGGGCCGGCCAGGAAGTGGTCCGGTGGTTCTTCCGGGTCGGCGGCGCCGCCGGCACCGTCGCCAAGTCGATCTCCGCGTACGACATGGCCGTGAGCGACGCGGTGTACGGCAAGGCGGACCGTTACGTCTCCTCCGGCCGTCTCCAGGGCATGCTCGACCATGAGTTCCGGCTCAACGTCGAGCGGCTCGATGAAGAGCGCGGTGACGAGAACTGCTTCTTCGCCTTCGCCGACACGGTGGTGGCGCGCAGCTACCGGGGCGGGAACGAGTGCCACGGCTGGATGGGCGTGAAGTTTCAGGCCCAGCCGCACGATGAGCCGAGTCAGATCGTCATGCACGTCCGGATGCTGGACGTCGAGGCCTGGCTGCAGCAGGAGGCGCTCGGCATCGTCGGGGTGAACCTGCTGTACGGCGCGTTCTTCCACCACCACGAGCCGGACAAGCTGATCGAGAGCCTCCTGGACCGGCTCACTACCGGCCGGATCGAGATCGACATGATCGCTTTCCGCGGCATCGCGTTCCGCCGGGTGGACAACCGGCTGATGGCGCTCAAGCTGGTCCAGGTGGGGCTCAGCGGGGTGGCGATGTTCGGCCCCGACCGCGAGGTGCTGCAGCCGAGCGAGGTACTGCGCAAGAAGGCGGTCCTGGTGGAGCGGGGCAGCTTCCGGCCGCCGACGTACGTGAACCTCGACATGCTGGAGACGGCCAGGACCCGGTTCAGCGAGGATCGAGCGGTGGCGGGCAAGCCGGTACTGGCCCTCACCGAGATCACGATGCGCAACCTGCTGGCCGGCGGGGCGGCGGACGTGGACCGGCGTGACTTTCTCGCCCGCGCCGAGCTGCTCGCGGCGTGCGGCATGACGGTGCTGATCACCGACTATTTCGACTACTACCGGCTGGCGGCCTACATCGCCGAGCGGACGAGCGAGCGGATCGGCATCGTCATGGGCGTGCCGAGCCTGATCGACCTGTTCGACGAGAAGAACTACACCCAGCTGCCCGGTGGCATCCTGGAGAGCTTCGGGCGGCTGTTCAAGAACGAACTGAAGCTGTACGTCTACCCGCTGAAGCCGTCACCGGACAACGAGCTCAAGACCGTGGACGACATCAAGGTCCAGGCCGAGCTGCAGCCGCTCTACGACTACCTGTGGGGCCGGGGCAGTTTCGTGCACCTCGACAGCTACCGGCCCGAGTACCTGCCCATCTTCAGCCGGGATGTGCTGCGCCGGATCGCGGCCCGGGACGACTCCTGGGAGACCATGGTCCCGCCCGAAGTTGCTGAGCTGATCAAGCGCCGCTCGTTCTTCGGCTACTGCAAGCCCGGGCAGTAACCTGGAAGCTCATAATCAGCGGCCGCCAGCGGTCGGGGTCGATCCGGTTGGGGCGCCCGGGGACGAGCACGGCGGGATGAGCGTGACGACTGGGCCGCCCGGAACGCGAGGTCCCTGCCCGCTACCAGCGCTTCCGCTACCAGCGCTACCCGGTCAACGGGGCTGCCCGCTGCGGCCGTAGACACGCCGGGCGTTCTCGTAGCCGGTCAGCCGGGCGATCTGCGCTGCGTCGGCTTCCGTCCAGGCGCCGTCGTCCAGGCCGGCCCGCAGGAAACTGGACAGCCCTCGCCGGAATAGCACCGCGCCCAGGTAGTGCAGCTCGGGCAGGCCGAAACCGTCCGAGGAGTAAAGGAATTTCCCGAACGGGACCAGCTCCAGGCATTCCGCGATGAGCGCGGTGGCCCGGTGGCCCAGGTTGTGGGTGGCCAGGCCGGCGTCCATGTAGACGTGCGGGAACACCTGGGCCAGGTAACCGGCTTCCCGGTGGTACGGGTAATTGTGCAGCAGCATCACCGGCACCCCGGTGGGCTCGATGGCCCGCAGCAGGGCGGTCAGCAGCAGCGGGTTGCACCGGTGCAGGTCGATGTCGCGGTCGCCGTAGCCCACGTGGAACTGGATGGGCAGCCCCAGGTCGGCGCCGCACCAGACCAGGAAGGTGTGCAGGACCGGATCGGCTAGCCGCGGCGCCCCGCCCGCCGCACCGGGGGAGCCGGCCGGCCCCCGGGACTCCGGAGACTCCGGGGACCCGGGGGAACCCGCCGGGGCCGGGCAACCGAGCCAGCGCGCCGCGGCCGCCGCCACCTCGGCGTCCGTGGGCCGGGCCGCGGGCAGGTCCAGTCCCACCCGGTAGGCCGCGACCGACTTCACCCCTGCCGCGTGCCGGGCCCGGCCGGCCAGAGTCTCCCGGAAGGCGCCCGCGAAGGCGGACGCCCGGGTGCCGACCGCCGCGACCGACTCGGCGACCTGTTCCAGCCGGACGATCTCATGGGCCTGGCCGCCGGCCATCGCGGCCATGTCGGGCGGTGACAGCAGCGGCTCGGGCGCGAAGCCGGTATCCACGTACAGCTCGGCCAGGCCGGCCGCCCGCAGGAACCGGCGGCTGACCTCGGCGTGACCGAGCGCGGCCCGGCGGCCGAGGTACTCGTCCGGCTCGGTGTGCGCGGGCAGGCCGAGGACCGGCGGGCACCAGCGCCGCACCGCCAGGCCGATCTGCGAGTCGAACATCGTCAGCCCCGGCGCGCCCCGCTGGCCCGGATCGGCTGCCTCGGTCAGCATCGCCTCGAACTCGCCCCGGCGTACGTCGCGCCGGATCACGCCGTGGCAGTGGTGGTCGGCCAGCGCCATGTCCCGGACGAACGGCAGCAGGCCCCCCTGGCTGCCGGCCCCCTGGCCGTCGGCCGTCTGGTCATCGCCCCCCTGGCCGCCGGCCGCGGCCTCAGGCACGCGGCGGCTGGCCGCCGGTCGCATCGGTGGCTGGAAGGCAGGCCGTTGCGCCTGCGCCCGCTCCGTCCGGCGCGATTCCCTCGCTCGCGGTCAGCGCCGCGCCCAGCCGCCGGGCGAAGCCGGGGGCTACCACGACCGCGATCAGCGCGACCACAAGCCAGCCGCCGGCCACGATCGGGAACCAGCGCCCGGGCCCAGACGGCGGGTACGGGATCACGTTGCGGTAGAGGGTGTAGCCGAGCACGATCAGGGCCAGTAGCGGCACCACGATCTGCCATATCGGGACCGGCAGCTTGCGGCGGACGAACACCAGGATCACGCAGCCGATCGTGGCCAGCACGTAGGCGACGAGCAGGATCAGCGTCCCGATCGTCCCGGACCAGGCAAAGCTGTCCTCGGCGCTGGCGTGGAACCCGGCGAGGTAGATGGCGTAGATCGCCACCGAGAAGCCCGTGATCACCAGGGTGGCGGCGGCGGGCGCGCCGGTGCGGGAGGCGCGGCCCACGCCCCGGACCCCGCCGGCGTCCCGGGCCAGCGCGTACATCAGCCGGGACGCGCCCACCGTGGAGGCCAGGCAGCAGCCGAACGCGCTGATCGTAGTGCCCAGGGTGATGATGTCGCCGATCCACGCGCCGACGTAACTGGTGCCGAGGTCGCCCAGCAGCGATGGCGAGCTCGCGAAGGCCGTGACCCCGGCCTTGTTGGCGCCGAAGCCCATCATCTCGACCGCCGTGACCACGACGAAGTAGATCCCGCCGAACACGGCCGTGCCCAGGATGGCGCGCGGGATGTCCCGGGTGGGGTGGGTCGCCTCTTCGCCCAGGGTGGCGGCCGCCTCGAATCCCGCGAAGGACAGGAAACCGAAGACCACCGCGAGGAACAGCGGTGAGAAGCTCGTGCCCGGTGGCACCGTGAACACCGAGAGCGTGAAGTGGTGGTTGTGCGGAGCGGTCCCGGACAGCAGCCGGACGAGCACAATGGCGGTGACGATCAGGATCAGCGCCACCGTCGCGCCCTCGACCGACAGCAGCACGTTGGTGCCCCGCCGGGCCGGTACGAGAGCGAACACCAGGGTCAGGGCCAGCGCCACGCCGGCCAGCAGGAAGGGCGCCCACGAGGGCGGATGCGGCCACACGCCGACCGCGTTGAGGAACGCGGTGCCGAAGATGCCGGCCGCGGTGGAGGTCACCACGGCGTAGAACGTGTAGGTCCCGAGCAGTCCCCAGCCCGCGACGACCCCCGCGCGCGGCCCGAGCGTCGCCCCGACGAAGGCGTACACCGAGCCGGAATGGTGGTAGTACTGGCACAGCCGGACGAAGGTGTAGGCCACCAGCAGCACGCCCACGGCCGCGATGAGAAACGCGAGCGGCACGGCCCGCCCGGCGGTGGCCGCACTGGCCTGGGGGTTGATGTTCGCCGCCATGCTGGGGGCCATCAGCGCGATGGACAAGCCGATGGCCTGCCAGACCGACAGTGACCGCCGCAACCCGCTGCGCTGTGGCGGCATTCCCGGCATGAGCCCCTCCTTGCCACTCAACCAATATTCTTCCCCGTAGTCTGCACTTTCGGCGCGAGCCGGGGAAGACGGGGCGACCGCCGGATCGCACATCTGACCATCTCAGGCCTCCGCGGTGCCTGCGCCAGGCGGCGCTGCCGCACAATCGGGATGTCGTCGGCCATAGCAGCTGCCCGTCAACCCGCGCTTACGAGATCCCTGCCGTTCCGGAGGCATGTGGGCCGGTAAGCCGCAAGCTTGCAAGTAGCGTGCCCGCGCGGGAGTATAGTCACAGCTTGACACCAAAGGTATACGCTAAGTAGTTATCCGATGAGACGCTGAGGATCCGAGGGGTGGCGGATGGTGACAGCGAATCCGGCCGGTGTCAAGGCATGCTCGGTCGGCCTGGCGCAGGGCATGCGGTGGCAGCGGGTGTTTGCGGGCGTTCCCGCGCAGGTTGCGGAGGTCCGGCGGTTCGTGGCCTATTTGCTGGATGGATGCCCGGCCCAGGATGCCCTGGTGCCGTGCGCGTCGGAGCTGTCGGCGAACGCGGTGGTCCATACCGCCTCCGGCCACGGCGGCTCTTTCATGGTCGAGGTCACGTATCCGCGCCCCGGCGTGGCCCGGATCTCCGTCACCGACGCGGGCGGCCCAACCGAGCCAGCGGCCGGGGCCCCGGTCAGTGACGAGGCCAGCGAGGGGGCGGTCGACGACCTGCCGGTGTGCGGGCTCGGCCTCGCTCTCGTCGCCGCAGCCGCGAGCTGCTGGGGCTACAGCGACGCCGGGGCCGGCCGGACCGTCTGGGCCGAAGCCTCCTGGCCGGTCCCCGTGGCCAGCGACGGCTCTGCATTCTCCCGCCCGCCGCGCTTCACCGCTGAGGGCGGCTGGCGGGACGGGGACGGCGCGGCGTGACTTCCCTGAGCATGCTGTCCCGTCTCAGTCTCATCGGGTTGCCGCGGCCTTCGCCGTACCTGAAGGCTATGGCCCGCGGCCGATAAGGAGCGCGGGTAGCGCACCGGCCACCGCAGAGCCCACCGCCCACGAGAAGGTGCGGTCAAACATGGCCGCCAGCCCGGCCGCCCG
>Ga0302234_10000431_pt1 | contig 32481 bp, 35 predicted proteins | sample II_Palsa_N3_2_FD_193576 | JGI IMG/M metagenome (GOLD analysis project Ga0302234, IMG submission 193576) | Peat permafrost microbial communities from Stordalen Mire near Abisko, Sweden - II_Palsa_N3_2 | ecosystem: Environmental > Terrestrial > Soil > Palsa > Peat permafrost | place: Sweden... | reverse complement strand
GGCCCTTGTGACAGTTGAAGTCTTGCGGGAAGAGACCCTATAGTGAGGGAAGCCCGCAGCTTACGGCTGTGGTGTCACAGGTCTTCGCGGTCTCTGCCAGGAGTTAGCCGCGGGGACCTGATGAACTTCTGAGGGCGCCATGTTTGCGTCCTCCGGTCATAGACCGATATAAGACCAATATTGTCCGAGATCAATATACGACAGACTTAGTCTGATATCAAGATCTATGTCCTGTTGTGATGAGAATTTCATACGCATTGCCTACGCCGTGCGGCGTTCACGCCATGTTCATTCGTCGCCGGGAGCAAGCGTTTTCGGAAAACGTGCTGCGGCGGCGCCGTTCAAGGTCTACCTGCGCAACTGCGGACCGGGCCAAGTATGCAGGCGTCAACCTGGCAGTGAAGGCTGGGCGACGCGGTTCGGCCCTCGTTCCTGCTTGCACAATTCAAAGACGGCCATTACGAGATTGAAGTGCATGCGCGTGGGACGGCCTGTTTCTACCCGCCCAGCAAGGCGAATCGCTGCATGACGGTCAGCCCTCTTGATCGCCCCACGCCTGCGCGGTTCAAAGGAACAGCGTGGGATGGGAGGGATTGTTAACGCGGGAAAAAGGAGTTATGTGCCACGTGACACTGGCGGAGATGAGGTGGTGGCCAGAGACGGGATCGAACCGCCGACGCCGGCCTTTTCAGGGCCGCGCTCTACCACTGAGCTATCTGGCCTTGGCATGCTTTCGCGCGAGCGCGCCCCTCAGGCAGCCAAGATCGCCCGCCGGGCTCGTGCGTCTCAACTTCGCCTGCCTGTCAGGAGGGAATTACGGCTTCATCGGACGATGGCGCCTTCGAGAACGTCGACCCTCAGTATAGCAATGCCCCCGCCTCCACGCCAAACCGCGCCTCACCTTAAGCTGTTCTGCTGCACTATAAGGTGTACCGCTGCGCTATCCTTGGACAACTTCTTTCCACCGCTCAGGCAGGCACGCATGACCCGCGCTCGTATCGCTCTTACTCTCGTCCTCGCCACGACGCTCTACACCGCCGTTGCTCAAAATAAATCCGCCACCGCGATCAACCCCGGCGAACTCCGCGCTACCCGGGCGCTCGACGCGGCCAAAGCCATGGGTCCCGGCGAGCTCTACGCCTTCCTCAAACCATTCCCCAAGGGCGCCGACCTCCACATGCATCTCTCCGGCGCGGTCTACGCCGAAACGTTCCTCGCCGAGGCCGTCAAGGAAAACCTCTGCATCGACCCCGATGCTCTCAAGCTCGCCGCGCCGCCCTGCAAGTCGCCGCTCCTCCCGGCCGCCGACACCCTCACGAACCAACCCCTTTACGACAAGCTCATCGACGCGTTTTCAATGCGCGCCTATGTTCCCTTCGCCGGCTGGAGTGGCCACGACCAGTTCTTCGCCACCTTTCCCCGCTGGGGAGCGCTGGAGAAAGCCACCACCGCGGAGTGGCTCGACGAAGTAGCCAACCGCGCCGCCGCCCAGAACGAGCAGTACCTTGAAATCATGCACACCCCGGCGTTCGCGCACGCCAGGGGACTCGGCATGCAACTTGGTTGGCCAGCCGATGCAGCTTCCAGCGTCACGCCTGACCAGCTCGCTGCGCTCCGCGACGAGCTCTTCGCCGGCGGCCTCCGCGATGAAGTCGCCACCAACATAAAAGAGCTAACCGACGCGAAAGCCGCGCGCAGCGCCATGGAGCACTGCAACTCCCCCGACCACGAATCTCCCGCCTGCGGTATCACCATCCACTTCCTCTACCAGATCCTCCGCGGCTACCCGCCTCAGCAAGTCTTCGCGCAAACTCTCCTCGGCTTCGAAGTAGCTTCCACGGACCCCGACGTCGTAGGCATTAATTTCGTAATGCCCGAAGACGGTCGCATCAGCATGCAGGACTACCACCTCCAGATGCAGATGCTCGACTACCTGCACAGCATCTACCCCAGCGTCCGCATCTCGCTCCACGCCGGCGAGCTTGCCCCCGGCCTCGTACCGTTCGAAGGCCTCAGCTTCCACATCCGCGAGGCCATCGATCTCGGCCACGCCCAGCGCATCGGCCATGGCGTCGACGTGCTCTACGAGGATCACCCCGACGCCCTGCTCAAACAGATGGCGGACCAGCACATCATGGTCGAGATCAACCTCACCTCCAACGCCGGCATCCTCGGAATCGAAAAGAAAGCCCACCCCCTCGCCGCCTACATGGCCGCGCATGTTCCCTGGGCGCTTTCCACCGACGACGAAGGCGTCTCCCGCATCGACCTCACCCACGAGTACGCCCGCGGCGTTGGGGAACAGAACCTCACATACCTCGACCTCAAGCGCTCCGCGCGCACCTCGCTCGAGCACGCCTTCCTGCAGGGCGAAAGTCTGTACTCCGCGCCAGACGACTTCGCCCACCGTAACCCCGCCTGCGCCGCCCCCATCACCCCCACCGTCGAGCTCACCCCCGCCTGCAAAGCCTTCCTCATCGCCAACGAGAAAGCCGCCGCCCAATACGAACTGGAATCCCGCTTCGCCGCCTTCGAAGCCTCCATCCGCTAAGCCCTCCCGCCATCACTGCCCAACGCCAGCCTGTGCGCTAGACTGATTCTCGCAGCAACAACACAGCAAGAAGGGAAGTCCGATGAAACGTGTTCTTTCGGTGGTGTTCCAATTCATCCTCTACCTGTTCGTCTTCGGCATCGGTTCACTACTCCCCGCCTTCAGCATCCTTCCTACGTGGAGCGTCGCCACCAGCCCCGGCCGCGTCTTTGTCTACGACGGCCTGCTTCTCATGCTCCTGGTCTACGTCGTAATTCTGCTGATCGCCGCTGCCCGCAAGCGCATCAACATCGCCTTTCCGAATGCGACCGGCGCCATGGTCATCGCTCTTATCATTGGCCTGCTGATGAAGTTCGGCTTCAAGAGCGTTTGAACCCCGAAGGCCGCTGAATCTCGCTTTCCGACGGATTTGATGGCTCCTCACTCAAATTTCAGCGCAGCAAACTCTTCCCGATACAGGTCTGGACTGTGCCAAATTCGGTTCATTTCCCACTTTCCCTATTTGAACCTTGGTAAACTAAGGCAGCAGGAAATTCTGTCGGCAAGCTGATATGCGATCGAAAAGACTGATCGGACAGCGCATTTTGCCGATGAATTTCCTGTTTGCTGTATTTGTACCGTCTCGGCCAGAAGGTCGGGCCCGGAAGAGGATCCTCCCTAGATCATGAGCCCAGCGCCCACCAATCGCTCCCAATCCCAGCAAGTCCAGCCTTCCTTCGACATCTCTACACGCAAGATCGCGTACTTCTCCATGGAAATCGCCCTCGCCAAAGCCCTCCCCACCTACTCAGGCGGCCTCGGCATGCTGGCTGGCGATACCCTCCGTTCCGCCGCCGACACCGGCGTCCCCCTCGTCGCCATCTCGCTCGTCCATCGCCGCGGCTACTTCGAACAGCACCTCGACTCCCACGGTCAACAGACCGAGAGCGACGTCGTCTGGTCTCCCGAAACGACCCTTCCCTCGGCCAACCAGACGATTACCATCACCCTCCAAGGCCGCGAGCTCACGCTCTGCGCGTGGCGCTTCGACGTCATCGGCCACACCGGCCACATCATCCCCGTCTTCCTGCTCGACGCCGACGTCGACGGCAACGACCCCTGGGACCGCCGCCTCACCGACCACCTCTACGGTGGCGACACCTACTATCGCCTCTGCCAGGAGGCCATCCTCGGCCTCGGCGGCATTCACCTCCTGCACGCCCTCGGCATGCAGCCGGAAGTCTGTCACATGAACGAGGGCCACGCCGCCCTCCTCTCCATCGCCCTTCTCGAAGCCCGTGTCGCCCCCTCTCCCCTCAGCACCGCCACCGAGGCCGACGCCGAAGCCGTCAAGCAGCAGTGCATCTTCACCACCCACACTCCTGTTCCCGCAGGCCACGACAAATTCGGCCTCGACCAGATGCGCCAGATCCTCGGCGCCGACCGCTCCTCCACCATCGAGCGCTTCGGTGCCCTCCACAACGACCTGCTCAACATGACCTACCTCGCCCTGCGCTTCTCGCGCTACGTCAACGGCGTCGCCATGCTGCACGGCAAGGTCTCACAGCAGATGTTCCCCGAGTACACCGTCCACTCCATCACCAACGGCGTGCACGCGGCCACCTGGCTCTCGCAACCCTTCCAGCATCTGCTCGACAAGGAAGTCCCCGAGTGGCGTCACGATAACCAATACTTCCGCTCCGTCTACGGCATCGAGCCCGAAGCCATCGAAGCCACCCACTTGCCCAGCAAGCTGCGCCTGTTCCAAACGGTCAAGCAGCGCACCGGCCTCGACCTCGACCCGCACGTCCTCACCCTCGGCTTCGCCCGCCGCGTCGCCACCTACAAGCGCGCCAGCCTCATCCTGCACTCGCCCGAGCGCCTCATCGAGATCGCCAACCGCATCGGCGGCCTGCAGATCCTCATGGCCGGCAAGGCTCACCCCGCCGACAACGCCGGCAAGGGCCTCATCCGCGACATCTTCACCACCGCCGCCAAGCTCGAGTCCAGCAAGCTCCGCATCCTATATCTCGAAAACTACGATTGGGACCTCGGCGAACAGCTGACCAATGGCGTCGACGTCTGGCTCAACACGCCATTGCGCCCCTACGAAGCCTCCGGCACCAGCGGCATGAAGGCTGCCCTCAACGGCGTTCCCTCGCTCAGCGTCCTCGACGGCTGGTGGGTTGAAGGCTGCGCTGAAAACATCACCGGCTGGGCTATCGAGAACTCCGAAGACGAGGCCGTCGAAGCCGAGCGCGTCTACCACAAGCTCGAGTACTCAGTCGCCCCCGCCTTCGCCGATAAGGCGCAATGGGCCCGTATTCGCCGCCACTGCATCGCCATCAACGGCACCTACTTCAACACTCATCGCATGCTCGGCCAGTACGTCTCGAATGCCTATTACCCGCCCTCGGCTTCGATCGCGGCGTCCAACCAGGTCGTCGTTGACGACGAAGCCCGGCAACCCGTCCTCGCCTAACCAAGGAGTCCCGCCCCATGCAACCCGGCGACGTAGTCGAAAACTTCACCCTGCCCGATCAGGACGGCAACCCCGTCAGCCTCTCTGACTTCGCCGGCTCCCCCGTCGTGCTCTTCTTCTACCCCAAGGCTGACACCCCCGGCTGCACCATTGAAGCCTGCGGCTTTCGCGACCACTTCAAGAAGCTGCAGAAAGCAGGAGTCGTCGTCCTCGGCATCTCTCGCGACACCGTAAAAGCCCAGAAGAAGTTCGCCGAAAAATACGATCTACCGTACCCGCTCCTCGCCGACGCCGACCAGACCATCTGCAACCGCTTCGGTGTCATCAAGCCCAAAACCATGTACGGCAAACTCGTCACCGGCATCGAGCGCACCACCTACGTCATCGGCCCCGACCAGCGCCTCATCCACGAGTTCAACAAGGTCAAGCCCGAAGGCCATGCCGAAGAAGTCCTCGCTCTCCTAAAGAAGTAAGCATGGTCCCCTCGCTCAGCCCGCTTCACGCGACGCTCGCTGCCACTGCCGCCGTAGCCGTCACCGCAGGCCTCACCCTCACCTACGCAGCCCTCAGCCCTGGCTCCCAACTCTTCGGCCACACCCTCATCGCCGGCGCCGACCCCAACGAAGTAGCCCTCACCTACGACGACGGCCCCAACGACGTAGCCACCGACGCCCTCCTCGATCTCCTCGCCCGCCACAACGCGCGCGCCAGCTTCTTCATGATCGGCCGCTTCGTTCGCCAGCGTCCCGAGATCGTTCGCCGCGTCCACGACGCTGGCCACCTCGTCGGCAACCACACCCAGACCCATCCCTGGCTCAGCTTCCTATCCTCCCGTGCCATCCGCGAAGAACTCCGCGCCTGCAACCAGGCCCTCGAAGACGCGATCGGCGCTCCCGTCCACTATCTCCGCCCGCCCCACGGCGCCCGCCGCCCCATGGTCTTCCGCGCCGCCGAAGAGCTAGGCCTCAAAATCGTCCAATGGAACGCCATGGGCTACGACTGGCAGCCTATCTCCCCCGACCGCATCGTCACAAACGTCACACGTGGCCGCGAGCGCGCCCGGCGCCACCGTATCAGCGCCAACATCCTTCTCCACGACGGACACCAGCAGGGCATCGGTGCCGATCGGTCCTCCACCGTCCAGGCCACCGCAACCCTCCTCGACCGTTTCGCGCACGAAAACATCCGCACCGTAACAGTCGACGCCTGGACTTAATTTGTAGGGAAATATGGTGCGCCCGAGAAGATTCGAACTTCTGACCTACAGCTTCGGAGGCTGCCGCTCTATCCAGCTGAGCTACGGGCGCACATTGCACATCAGCACCCCGCTATCTGACTGTCCCGGCAACCCCACACCGGCCAATGGGCGCCAATTCTGCGGGAATTGCGGTCAGCCAAAGCAGGGGACACGCACGACCCATCATACCAGAGCCCCCCTGCCGACCTCACCCGATTGGCCCGCCCTGCGCCCGTATAAAGCTCTCCGGAGTGCCATCCGCGGGATTCACAAACACAATGTCCTTGGGATCACGCTGTGGCGTGTCGATCGCAAGAAAGACCACCGGCTCCTCCAGGATGTCAGGCAGCGCGTGCACCGTGCGTCGCTTGAATACCAGTAAATCGCCCGGGGCGAACTCGCCCTGACTACGCGCCTCTTCCATCCAGAACGTGCCTCTTCCGGAAAGCACATACAGGTGTTCGTCACTACCCACGTGATAGTGCGGCGGCGTCTCCCGATACACGCGGAACACCCGCACACTCGCCTCCGGCTCGTCCGTCAGATACTTATCCAGCAGCAGCGTTTCTGCCGTTTCCGGAAATGTCCGAGCAATCTCGTTCAGCTTGAAATGATGAGAGCGTTTAGTTTCCGACATAGATCTCCATTGCTCCCGATGCAGCACTCGGCGCCTCATCGGTAAGCATCCTTTAAGATGTCCGCGCTAGATTTAAGCTTCACCGGCACCTGATCGGCTGCCGTAATTCTGCCACCGTAACTCGCCCCGCAGCATCCAAAATCCAACCGTAGCGAGTTCCCCAGAGCTCGCCTGCTTCCCCGTCACAGCACTAAAGGAGACTCATCGAATGATCCTCAAATTCCGCAGCGCAGGCATCCCTCTTCTTCTCGCCGCAGCGTCCCTCACGCCTCTCCTCGCTCAAAACGCTCCACTCAAAGTTCAGCCGGGACAGCGGGAGGTCCTTCTCCAGACTGAAAAGTCATGGAACGGTAAGCAGTACACGCAGTACCCCGCCGGCCAGGTGCAGCTCACCACGCTCAAAGTCACCCTCGCGCCGCACACCGCCCTCCCCTGGCACACCCACCCCTTCCCGAACGTCGTATATGTCCTCTCCGGGACGCTTACCCTACACGACAAGGCAAGCGGCAAGACGCTCATTGTCCATCGCGGCGAGGCCGTCGGCGAGTCGGTCGACGACGTCCATCGCGGCGAGGCCGGCGACCAGCCTGCCGTCCTCATCATCACGTACGCCGGATCCCCCGGCGTCCCCACCTCGATCCCTGCCAAGGGCGAAAAAGCTGAGTACTGAATTCCAAATTCGCAAAGGCAGGGTCGCCCATCTCTATGAAGAATCAATATCCCGGGAGTACCATGACAGCCATGAAGAATCCTGCCCGCTGTACCTCGCTCCTCCTCGCCCTCGCCTTCGCCGCAACCCTCAGCGCCTCTGCCCAGTCATCCAGCATGGACATGCCCGCGTCGCAGTCAGCCGACCCCGCCAAACCGGTTCTCAGCCCTCCCGCACAGACCGACGTCACCCTTGACGGCACTACCATCACCATCAAATACAACTCGCCCGCTATGCGCGGCCGCGTCATCATGGGCGGCCTTGTACCCTACGGCCAGCCTTGGCGCACCGGAGCCAATCCCGCCACCAGCTTCGTCACCACCGGCAATCTCAAGATCGGCTCGCTCAGTGTTCCCGCCGGCAAGTACACCCTCTTCACGCTGCCCGGCGCTCCCGGAACACCTTGGAAGCTCATCATCAGCAAGAAGACTGGCGAGTGGGGCATCCCCTATCCCGAAGGTGACGACCTCGGCCGCACCGAGATGCACCTTGCCAAGCTTCCCTCCGCGCAGGAGTCCATGAGCATCACCTTTGAGCACACGGAGAAGCGCTCCACCTATCTCCACGTCAAATGGGAGACCACCGACGTCTCCGTCAAGATCGAAGCCGTAAAGTAATCACCCTTTGCTCTTAATCACCCTTCGCTCGTCCCACGCTGGGTGTACCCATAGCTAAGCCATTTCGCGAAGCCATGGGTACACCCCGCCTGCTATCGCTCTGAGCCGGATCGACCGAGCAAATCTCTCGCCGTCCGCGCAGGACCTTCGTCGTTGAGCTTATCCAGCGCCGAGGCCACCAGTTCCTTCGCCCCGCCAATCCCCGCCAGCACGGCCTGCAAATCCATCTTCGGCAGGGCCGGATTTCGCTCGCTCCGGCAGTACACTCCATGCTGCCCCACCAGGATCATCGCGTCCGTCAGCACATCGAGCGCAACCGCCAGCCGCCCCCGCGCCTCACCCCGCATAAATTCCTCGCGTTCCAGCTCCTCGCCGCGCGCATAGAACACATCTCCATGCCGATAGAACGGCGAACCTTTCCCCGCGCCTCTGCTCTCCTCGCTCACTACCACTCCTTCGCAGCCGAGTCCGGCGTCAGCGGCGTCGAAGCAACCGGCCCCTTCCAACGCAGCACCGGCTTCCGAGCCGCCGTCGTCTCATCCAGCCGCTGAATCCGCGTAGTATGCGGAGCCGTCTGCACCAGCTCCGGATTCTCCTCCGCCTCACGCGCAATCTGCTTCAGCGCATCGACGAGCAAATCCAACTCCTCGCGACTCTCACTCTCCGTAGGCTCAATCATCATCGCGCCCGCAACCACCAGCGGAAAGCTAACGGTATACGCATGGAAGCCATAATCAATCAGCCGCTTGCCCATGTCGCCCGTCTTCACGCCATTCTTCGCCTGCAGCTTATCGCTGAACACCACCTCATGCAGCGACGGCGATTTATACGGCAGCTCAAACGTCCCATCCAGCTTCGCCCGAAGATAGTTCGCATTCAACACAGCATCCTCAGTAGTCTGCCGCAACCCATCCGGCCCATTGGCAAGGATGTACGCCAGCGCGCGAATGAACATCCCGAAATTTCCGTACCATGCACGAACGCGCCCAACACTCTGCGGACGGTCATACTCCAGCCCCAGCGAACCATCCGCGTTGGTCTTCACCACCGGCGTAGGCAAAAACGGCTCGAGAATCTTCTTGCAAGCCACCGGCCCCGACCCCGGACCACCGCCACCATGCGGCGTAGAAAACGTCTTGTGCAGATTCAGGTGCATCACGTCCACGCCGAAATCGCCTGGCCGCGTCTTCCCGCAAAGCGCATTCATATTCGCGCCATCCATATAAAGCAGCGCGCCCTTCGCATGCAGGATGTCCGCAATCTTGTGAATGTCCTTCTCAAACACACCAATGGTCGAAGGATTCGTCAGCATGAGCGCGGCAACATCCTCATCCACCATGCGCTCGAGCTCCGCCAGGTCCACCATCCCCAGCGCATTCGACTTCAAATTCGCCACTTGGTATCCGCAGATCGCCGCTGTCGCCGGATTGGTCCCATGCGCCGAGTCAGGAATGATGATCTTCTTCCGTGCATTCCCCTTCGCCTCGTGATATGCCCGCGTCATCAGGATCCCCGTAAACTCTCCCTGCGCGCCCGCCGCCGGCTGCAGCGTAATCGTATCCATGCCCGTAATCTCGATCAGGCACTCACTCAGCAGCTTCATAATCCCCAGCGCGCCCTGCGACAACGACTCCGGCTGATAGGGATGCGCCTCCGCCAACCCCTCAATCCGCGCAACCGTTTCATTGATCCGAGGGTTGTACTTCATCGTGCAAGACCCCAGCGGATACATCCCCAAATCGATCGCATAGTTCCAGGTCGAAAGCCGCGTGAAGTGCCGAATGATCTCAATCTCACTAAGCTCCGGCATCACGCCCAAATCATCGGTACGCACCGAATCGCCCAGCAGGGAAGCAGCATCCACCGCCGGCACATCCAACTGCGCCAGCCGATACCCCTTCTTTCCAGCCGAAGACTTCTCAAAAATCAAATCCTCATTCTGATTAACATGCGTAGTAGCCTTGCGCGGTGTCCCTACAAATTTATCTGCCATTACTAACTCCCTGCTAAACGCCTTGTTTAATAGTCCAGATGAAAGTCGCCGCTAAGCTCGCCAGCCAAACTGCTGCAAGGCAAACGTCGACACGTTTTCCACGTGCTCTCTTTGCACTCTTGCGAGTCGCTAAGGTAATGATGAGGGAAACGGCGGCCACAACAAATGCTGCCCAAAAAACTACGCCCGCAAAATAATGAAAGGCCGTTGCGGAACGAACGTGCAATAAAGAAACTGCAGAAAAAAGGAAGATTTGAATTGCAATGCAGCCACGGAAGCAATAGCTGGCATTCGTGTTGACCATGTCTTGAGTCAAAAGTCCTCCTCATCCATCCCGCTACCATCGGCCGAATAACTCCCAGCCTCCGGCCCATCCAACTCTTCCTCCCGCAAACTCAACCCAATCACAGTCCCCGACTCAAACTCCACGGTTAGCGCCTCAGTCTCTTCCAGTGCCGCCTTCGCGACCATCTCGCCGATCTGCGCGCAAAGCCCATTCCGATACTCCGGCTCCCCATACGCAATCGAAAAATCCGCCAACAAAATATGCGGCCACGCATACAGCGTCAGCATCGGCCCATCAAATCTCAACCGCACGTAGTCGCCAACAAACTCCACCGCCGTCAGCTCCTGCCCCTCAATCGCGCTGATATCCACTAGCCTTCCTTCCGAGCAATCCGTACAACCGCACCAACAATCCATCCCAGCGCCGCGTAAGCCAAAAACTGAACTCCAACTTCAATCGAACCCACGACCAGGCAGAAGATTCCGCCGCCCTCCCCGTGGATGCTCCCAAATACCGCCGACGGCCATAGCAGAAGCATCAGTCCGGTAGCATTCGCATTGCTCTCAATCATCACGAGCATAATGAAGATGCCCAGGCACCCCCCGATGATCGCGCCCTTCGTACTCGAAGTCATCGGGGTCCTGCCTTTCTTCCAAACTATTTCACGCCAACAAGCTCCTGCGCCCGCGCGCCCGCCAGCACCTTCGCCGCCGCATCCATCTGTGCCTTCGTCGTCAACTCCGTCGCGCACCACAGCGTCGCACTCTCGCCCAGCTCCGGATACCACTTGCCAAGCCCCAGGCCGCCAACAATCTGCTTCTCCAGCAGCTTCGCATTCACCGCCGCAGCCGACTCCTTCGTCGTCAGCACAAACTCATGAAACCGCGGCGCACCATCAAACTTCGTCACCGCGCCCGCATCCACTAACGCCTTCCGCAAATAATCCGCCTTAGCCAAATTCTGCTCCGCCAGCTCGCGCAGTCCCTGCTTCCCATACACGGTCAGAAAAATCGTGACCATCATAGCAACCAGCGCCTGGTTCGTGCAGATGTTCGACGTAGCCTTCTCCCGCCGAATATGCTGCTCGCGCGTGCTCAGTGTCAGCACCCAGCCGCGCTTGCCATTCGTATCCTTCGTCTCGCCGACAAGCCGCCCCGGCATCTGCCGCAAAAATTTCTCCTTGCAAGCAATCACGCCGCAATACGGTCCGCCAAATCCCACCGCCACACCAAAGCTCTGCGCCTCAAGCGAAACAATATCCGCCTCCACCGGCGCCTTAATCACGCCCAGACTCACCGCCTCAGCAATCGAAACAATCAGCAGCGCGCCCTTCTTATGCGCAATCTCCGCGATGGCCCCAACATCCTCCACCGTCCCAAAGAAGTTCGGCGACTGGATCAGCACGCAAGCCGTCTCCTCCGTAATCGCCGCGTCCAGCGCAGCTAAATCGACGCGCCCGGTCTCGGCAACATACCCAAACTCCGTAATCGGAATCTCCTGGTGCTTGGTCACAGTAGCCAGCACCTCGCGATACTCCGGATGCACCGTCCGCGCCACCACCGCACCCTGCCGCCCGGTCACGCGGCACGCCATCAACACAGATTCTGCCGCGCCCGTCGACCCGTCATACATGCTCGCGTTCGCAATCTCCATCCCCGTCAGCTCGCAGATCATCGTCTGAAACTCAAACATCGCCTGCAGCGTGCCCTGCGAAATCTCCGGCTGGTACGGCGTATAGCTCGTGAGAAATTCGCCGCGCTGCACCAACGAATCAATAATCACCGGCCGATAATGCCGATAAGCCCCAGCCCCCAAAAAGCTCGCAAACAATCTCCCAGCAGGCTGCGCGGCCAACTCCAGCGCATCGCCGCTCGCCACGTTCGATCCAAACGCGCGAAACCGCTCCAATATCTCCGACTCCGAGTGCTGCCGAGGAATCTTCAAATCCTCGGTCAGCCGATACTCGGCAGGAATCGTCTCAAACAAACTCTCAATCGACGCCACACCAATCTCAGCGAGCATAGCCTCGCGATCAGCAGGCGACTTCGGCAAATAACGCATTCGATAACCTCAAATCTTCCGGGCAGGCCCGAGCAGTCAGCGACTACTCACTACCCACTGTTCTAGTGCCCAGTCTCTTCCTTCACAAACTTCTCGTAACCCGCAGAGTCCAGCAGCGCACCCTCCGCCGACGTATCCTCGACCTTCAGCTTGATAATCCACGTCGTATTCGCGGCAGTATTAATCGTCTCCGGAGCATCGTTCAAAGCGGAATTAATCTCCGTCACCACCCCGCCCACGGGTGTGTACAAATCACTCACCGCCTTCACGCTCTCGACCGACCCAAATGTCGCACCCGCGGCAATCTCCTGCCCAATCTTCGGCAGCTCCACAAACACGATGTCGCCCAGCGACTCCTGCGCATAGTCGGTAATCCCGATCGTCGCCGCATCACCCTCTAACAGCAACCACTCATGCGACTTCGCATACTTATACGTTTCCGGATAGTTCATAAACCCTCGTCAATCCCGCTCAATCTAAATATGTTCCAACCCAATTGTAGGCAGCCACGCGGTGGAAAGCGACGCCCAAACTCCGAACAACCTAACTCAACGGCGCCGTAATCACCGGAGCCGCAGCAACTCCAGCCCCAGCCTTCGCCCGCTTATAGAAAGGCGTAGCCACAACCACCGCCTTCACCTTCTGCCCGCGAACCTCAACCGCAACCTCAGTCCCAATCTCGATATATCCCATCGGCACATACGCGAGCGCAATATTCTTCTTCACAAACGGCCCGGGAGACCCGCTAGTAATCTCCCCAATCCTCTCGCCCCCAAGCGAAAACACGGCATACCCATCACGCCCAATCCCGCGGTCGACCATCTCCAACCCCACCAACCGTTTCGCCGGCCCGCCACTCTCCTGGACCTTCGCCAGCGCCTCGCGCCCGACAAAATCCACGCCCTTCTCCATCTTGCAATACCGCCCGAGATTAGCCTCCCACGCATTCAGCTCATCCGAAATCTCATGCCCATACAGCGCCATCGCCGCCTCCAGCCGCAGCGTATTCCTCGCCCCGAGTCCGCAAGGAATCGCACCAAACTCCTCGCCTGCCGCCAGCACCTCGCACCACACACGAGCGCTGGTAGCCTCATCGGCCGGCACATAAATCTCGAATCCATCCTCGCCCGTATACCCCGTCCGGGCGATCAGCACATTATGCAATCCGCACACCTGCCCCCACGTAAACCAGTAGTTCTTAATCGGCCCCAAATCCACTGGAGTCAGCTTCTGCAGCGTTGCCTGCGCCTTCGGCCCCTGGATCGCAATCTGCGTGTAATAGTCGCTCACGTCGGTGATATGCAGCCCGCCCATCCCGCCAATCGTCTTCCGAACCCACTGCACATCTTTCTCGCGCGTGCCCGCATTGATCACGATCAGGTAATCATTCTCGCCCAGCTTATGCAGAATCACGTCATCCACAAACGTCCCATTCGGAGTAAGCATCGCCGAGTAATGCGCCTGCCCAATTTGCAGTTTCGACGCATCATTCATCAGCAGCTTCTGCACCGCCGCCAGCGAGTTCGGCCCCCGCAACTGGATGTCCCCCATGTGCGACACATCAAAAACCCCCACCCCCGTCCTCACCGCCATATGCTATTCAATCAGCCCACGATACTGCACCGGCATATCCCATCCGCCAAAGTCCACCATCCGTGCCTTATGCCCGTGGTGAGTAGCATGCAGAGCCGTCCGCCGCAGCGGCGCAGGCGCAGGAACAGTCGGTAAGAAATCAGAGATCGTATCGCTCATGGGTGTGTGCCTTTTCCAGCCGGCAGCGCAGCTCTCCGCGCGCTCAGCATTCCTCAAACGATACCAAACCGCCCCCACCCCCGGCGAACCCACCCTTCGCCGGGTCGCACATCCTCCTCTAAGGATTTGGCGTGGCCACACTCTTCAAATCACTCAGCAGCCGATCCAGCGCCCGATCGAAGTTTGCGTCATGCGTCTTCTGCAGCAGCGCCACGTCGACAGACTGCGTGTCTGCCCACAAAACGTAGTGCGTCGGCCGGTCATAGACCACTAGCCGCGCCATCGGCAGCGGGTCCGACGCGCCATTCACCTTGCTGGGATTCTGCGGCCCACTCGGCGCCGTTACCCGTATCTCAAACACCAGGTCCGCCTGCGCCGGATCGTTCACCAGCGTGTACGTCCCATCTTTCTTCAGCGCCGCGTACAAGTAGTCATACGCTCGCGAAGGCGCACCACTGAACGGGCTGGGAAACAAACCACTATCCGCCCCGGCGTTGGAGAGAAACACGGTCTTCCCCAAAAGTTTTGCCGGAATCGGCGCCGGCTGTGGAAGCGCCTGCGCCTGCATCGCAACGGGCATCAACATCAGGCCAAGCATCGATACCAGCATGGCACGAACTATATTCACCCTGGACATCTCATCCTCCTGAAACAGCGGGGCCCTAAGTCTGCTCCCAATACGTTGCATGAAGATCGTAAGTCTCGATCCAGAGAAATTATCCGGCACCGCACCGCTCCTAATGCTCGCCGCTCGCGCTGGACCGCAGAACGCTATCGCCGTTCGCGCAGATACGCTCTGACAAAATTACTCAGGGAAAAATAAGCGAATACCGCAAACGCCACCGCCAGCACATAAAACTTCGTCGCCGCATGCGACCCCAGCGGCAGATGCGCGGCCGCCCGTTCCTTCCAGGCCCCCTGTGCAAGGAACATCGCAATCAGCGCGAAGAACAACCCGGTTACCTGCAGCCACACGACGCTCGAAAACCGCGCCACCGGCGACCATACCGACCGCCCCAATCTCCCCGCATGTTTCTTCGTGGTTGCCACGGTCCGCTGGGTCTGCACGACCTTCTCCGCCACGCGATCGATCCGCGCAGCGCTTCCTCCGGCACGCTCCGGTGTTCCCGGCGCCCGCGCCGGCGCAGGCGTTGTCGCCGCGTCCGCAGCCTTCATCAGCGTCTTCGCGGCATGCCGCGCGCCATACCCCAACGCGCGTCCGAAACGAACCCTGTCCATGCCCTCCAGTGTACTGTCCCGCATTCGTCTCACCACGCCTTCTCGACCGAGCTATACCCGATAGACGCCTCCTGCATCCAACCCCTCACGACGCTGGCACGAATCGTCGACCGTTGAAAAAAAGGGGCAAGCATGAAGAATCTGGTCTGGATGGTAAGCGGTTTGGCGGCAGCGCTCGTAGGTTTCCTGATGTGGGATCGCACGCGCGCCCAGCCTGTAGAAGAGCTTGCTCACCGCCTCGAAGCCGCCTGGGCCGATCATCATACCGTCGTCTAATCGGGCAGCATCCCCCGAATTTTCCCATTTCAGAGCAGGCCTGGGCTGCCTGTGGTCTTGCGTGAGTCCTCCCACTACGTCCGGTCCTCCCGTCCGTCCCTTTCTGCCTGATAATGGAAGCGGAAGGGAAGCACGCATGAAAAAGTTCGTTTGGTTCATCGGGGGCATGGCCGCGGCGGCAGCCGGATTCCTCGTCTGGCAATCCACCCGCTCGCAGGGTATCTGCGAACCCGCCTACTACCTCGACGAAGACGCCTCGGACGAGCCGACGTTCGTCTAGCCAGGCAATCCCACCTTGGTCTAGCCTCCGACTCCCCGGCGTACCGGTCGCAGCGACCGGTACGGAAGATATCTCACCGCGCCTATCGGTAATCTTTCCTGATTCCAAGCCGACGCCGGACTTGGCTTCCACCGTTCCTCGGCGTAATCTTGATATAGAACGATCTTTACCCGCAGCTGCCGTTCCCGCTGAACCTGGCAGGGAAGACCCAATGCGTGGGATGGGCATTCCAACATCCGGAGAAGCAAGTCTTTCTCTCAACACTTGTTTCCAAAACGACGGGGAGGTGGCATTGAATCAACAGGTCAAAGACCTTATCCAGAAACTGGGCGAAGCGATCCACGAGTCGGTCAGTGAGTCCGACCAGATCTCAGGCGTCGTCCGCGAGATTCGAGAGCAGGGGTTCGATGTTCTCCTTATGCTCGAAGCCACCATTGGTCTGAACGAGGTCGAAGACGAACCAGAGACCATCGACGCCGAATCCGACGCCGATGCCGCCGACGGCCCCTTCACCCGCAACGACCTTACCTTCCTCAAGTCTCTTCGCATCTCGACCGAAGAGACTGAGCGTATCTCCTCAGAAGGCGCTGAATCGACCGGCGAAGACGCTGCCCCGGCCGCCTAGCGCGCCCACGATTTGCCAAGAATTTCTCGCCGCTGATACTCTCGGGCGTCGTGGATGCCGTAACATGCATCCGAGCAGAGTGCATGCGACTGCCAACGTCGCACAGCCGTTCGAGGAAGCTGGACCATGAGAGATACCCTAGGTGTTTTGCTTGCCGGTGGCGCTGGAGAGAGACTCTTTCCCCTCACTCGCGACCGCGCCAAGCCTGCTGTTCCCTTTGCCGGTCAGTACCGCATCATCGATATCACGCTCTCCAACTGCATCAACTCCGACCTTCGCCACGTCTACATCCTCACCCAGTACAAAGCCCTCTCGCTGAACCGCCACATCCGCGAAGGCTGGGGCTCAGTCGTAGCCTCTGAGCTCGGCGAGTTCATCGAGATCCTTCCCCCCATGCAGCGTGTCTCCAAGAGCTGGTACCAGGGCACCGCCGACGCCGTCTTCCAGAACATCTACTCCATCGGTTCCGAGGAGCCCAAGCACGTCCTCATCCTCTCCGGCGACCACATCTACAAGATGAACTACGCCCGCATGAAGCAGCAGCACTGCGACTCCGGCGCCGACGTCACCCTCGCCACCCTGCCCATCACCCCCGACAAAGTTTCCGAGTTTGGCGTCGTCCAGGTCGCCAAGAACGGCGAGGTCACCGGCTTCGTCGAGAAGCCCAAGACCACCGACATTCGCTCTCCCTTCGATCCCGAGATGGTCGACGTCTCGATGGGCATCTACATCTTCAACACCGATGTCCTTCTCCCTGAACTCGTCCGCGACTCCGAAGATCCCGACTCCCGCCACGACTTCGGCCACGACATCCTTCCCAAGCTGCTGGGCCGCTACAAAGTCAACGCCTACAACTTCGTCGACGAGAACAAGCAGCGCGCGCTCTACTGGCGCGACGTCGGCACCCTCGAGGCCTACTACGAGGCCAACATGGACATCGCCGCCGTCGCCCCCACCTTCAACCTCTACGACAAGTCCTGGCCCATGCGCTCCCGCGCCTACCAGTACCCGCCCGCGAAGTTCGTCTTCGGCGAACCCGGCCGCACCGGCATGGGCATCAACTCCATCGTCAGCGCCGGCTGCATCATCTCCGGCTCCGTGCTGCGCAACTCCGTCCTGTCCCACGACGTCCGCGTCAACAGCTATGCCGACGTCGACTCCAGCATCGTCTTCTCCCACGTCAACATTGGCCGTCACTGCCGCATTCGCCACGCCATCATCGACCGCGATGTCCACATCCCTGATGGCACCGTCATCGGCTACGACTCCAACGAAGACAAAAAGCATTACCACGTCACCACCAGCGGTCTAACCGTAGTCACCCGCGACTACTCTGCCTACGAAAACCCAGTCTCCCCCGAATTCCTCCAGTCCTAACCATGCACACGCACCAAAGCAAAGGCCCTCCACCAGGAGGGCCTTCCGCTTTCTCTACACTCTATCCTCTATCCCCTGCCTTACTTCGGTCCGAACCGGTACACCGCGCCCATTGAGATCGCGAAGAACACGCGCGTCTCCGTGCCGAAATGTTCGAACGTGATGTCAGGCTGCAGCCGGATCGCCAGCTTGCCGCTCTCATTGAAGTCAATGCTTCCACCCGCCGCGCCCCACGGCGCCCAGTGGTTGCAATACAGCCCAAGATTCCCCTTGTTGCCGTATCCATCGATCCCTTGCTGCGCCGCGCACGCACTCACCGGGCTTCCCCCCGGATAATGATTCACCGCGTAATTAAAGTGGCCATAGGTCTCGCCGGCCAGCGCATGGAAATCAATCGCGGCGTACCGGTTCTTGGGTCCGCGAACTTGCACGCCACCACTGGGAATGCTCTGCATGATCAGCACGCGGTTGTAGAACGGGCTGGTCACCGGCGTGGTTCCCGCACCGAAACGGAAGTCTCCGATCAGGCCCCAACGCTTCACCGGCGCGCCGCCCAGCCAGTACGTGCCCATCACTTCGCCGCCGCCCATGTTGTAGCGTCGCCCGGGTTGCACCTGCCCTGCCTGCCCATTCATGAAGTTCAGGCCGGCATAAAGTTCCCACCGGTTGTTGTACTTCGGGCCGGTATAAGGAGCCAGCGCTGCCGCCGCCGCCTTGGTCACCGCCACGGTCCCGGGTGCCGCTGTCGGCGCCTGCGTCTGGCTGCTCGACTGCGAATCCGCAGGCGTCTGTGCCGGCGTTTGCGTCTGTGCCGCAGCAATTCCAGTCAGACATATACCGACCACCAGGCTTAGGGTTGTCGCACAAACCACCTTGCGAGTGGCACAGTCAAAGGTCTTCTTAATCAGTTGCAGCATCTTCCTCGTAGGCGGGCTCAAGCGAGCAGCGCGGGTCCATCTGGTTGTGCCTGTCTCTAAGGGACTCTTCCGACGCGCATAAGAAAGCGCCTCTCCCCAAGAAACCAAGCGTAGCGCGTCCGCACATAAATCCAGCAGAGCGTCTCCCCAAGGATATACCGTCCCGCCCCGCCCCCGCTCCCCATCCGCGCATTTGCATCCAAATCCTTGCATCCAAGTGTCGGTCTGCCGCGTTCTTTAGAAGCCAGCCGTCCCGCGCTAACGGACATTCTCCAACGTATCGTGCGACAATGAATCGTCGCCTTTTGGACCTTGGCTCCTCAGCACCATAGGCCGGGCGGCAGCAGGGAGATTTCGTATGGGTGATCTATTTCAACCGTGGCACCTCATTATCTTGGCAGGACTCGCCATCCTTCTGTTCGGCGGCAAGAAGCTGCCCGAGCTCGGCAAGGGTCTCGGTGAAGGCCTCCGCGGCTTCAAAGAAGGCATGAAGGGCATCAACGACGACGTGAAAGCCGACGCCAAACCCGTCGACACCGCGCACAACGTCACCCCCAAACCCGACGAAGCCACCAAGCCCCCCACCGCCTAAGCTTCAACGATCCACCGACATCAAAAGAGCGATGAGCCCATCCTGTGGCCGTCGCTCTTTTCCTTGCAATTTACTCCCCAGCGAGAAACTCGGCAGCCGTCATGACCGGCACATCTCGCCATGGATGCAACACCAGCAGATCCTCGTCGCTGCTTACCAGCGCGTCAGCCTCAGCCGACAGCACCGACGCGAGAAATTTATCGTCTTTCGCATCGCGACACCCTGGCGTTACTGTCCCCGTCGGAACCGTGAATAAGTGCGCACGCCGGGTCACCAACAACACGAACCTCAGCCGCAACTCCCGCTCCAGGTAGCTGTCAAACTTCCTCCGCCCCATCACCGCGTTCAGTTCCTCCAACGTCTCCACGCTCGCGCACACATCACAGGATGCGAACGCCTTCATCAGAGCCTGCTGCGGCACCGATCCCGTTCGCAAGGCCGCGCTCACCAGCGTGCTCGTGTCAAACACCACCCGCCGAATACGTCTCACCGCGCCCCATGCACGAGCCGATTGACCTTTTCATCGTTGAGCTTCGTCGCAGCCTTTCCCGCGCGCTTGCCCGCCTCTGCGCTCCATGCTTCGAGCTCCGCCACCGCTTCCCCCCGCCTTCGCCGCGCATCCAGTAACTCCTCCATCTCCAGCGGGGACACCACAAATGCCGTCGTCCGCCCATGCCGAGTGATCGACACTACCTCCCGCTGCGCAGTGTCCAGGAGCTTCCCAAACTGATTCTGTGCCTCCACTGAAGTCATCCTGATCATGGACATCACTCTCCGAAAATAGCTACTTTAGCTATTATAGCCAAATTACCTATTTTATCGTCTACAGTGTAATCATCGCCACGGCCGCCAGCGCAGCCACCATCCCCGTCATCTGTCGCCGCGTTGGCCGCTCGTGCAAATACCACGCCGCCAGCAGAATCGTTCCCGCCGGATACAAACTCGCCAGCACCGACGCCACATCCAGCCGACCCATCCGCGTCGCCACCAGGTACAGCACATTCCCGCCGGTATCCAGCAGCGCCACTCCGCACGCCCATCCCCACCCCGCAAACCATCTCGCCTCACCCTCGTCCTTCGTTCCACTCAGCCGCATCCCCAAGAGCATCACCGAGCACAACACCACGCTGCTCACCCTGGCAATCGTCATCGGCATCACCAGCCCCAGCGGGTTCGACAACTTCAGCACCACAAAATAAATCCCAAACGCCACGCCCGCAAACACCGCCAGCGCCATCGTGCTGCCCGCCGCGCCCGCCTTCTCGGGAAAGTCTTTCTCCGGTGAATCTCCCGCCGCAATTAGCCAGATCGCTCCGCCCGCCAGCGCAAACCCCGCCAGCCGCATCGCTCCCGGGGCACCTTCCATCAGGCTCGATACGACTGCTGGAATCGCCGCCGCCAGCAGCCCGCTCACCGCTGCCGACACGCCCATTCCTCCCCGGCTCAGCGCAATATAGAACGCCACCAGCCCCAGCGCACCGCTCACCCCGCCCGCAACAGCCCATAACACCGCAACCCCATGCGGTATCCCTGCGTGCAGCCTCCACAGAATCCCTGCCAGCACCACCAGGCTGATCAAATGCGACAGGATCACAAACCGGATCGCTCCCGCCACGCGGCCGCCCGATGCCTTCGCTCCCATCCCCCCCGAAAAGTCACCGCCGCCCCAGGCGGCGGCGGAGGCAAGCGCGATCAGCGCATTCTCGTGAATCGTCAGGCCCATCGTTCTATTGCGGTGCCGGCGTCGTTGCCGGCTGCGTCTCCGGGTGTGTCCGCAACTGAGGAGTCTCATTCGCAGGCGCCGGCGCCGGTGTCGTCGCCGCCGTCTTCGGCCGCATCCGCGCGTTATCCGATGCGTTGGGGTAATAGCCATCTGGCGCAATCACCGTCAGGCTCGGCCTGAGCACCCGGATCTCGGTCTTCCGATAGCTCTCGTTGAACGGAGACTCGTGCGTGTAATAGCCCACCGTGTACTGTCCGCGGACCTCGGCGGTAATGTGCGAGAAGCTCTCTTCGATGCCCTTCGGCCTGAACTCCGAATCAAACTGTCCGCCGGTGGCCGCCGTGTACTTCGGCAGCGCATCGTCGCGCATGGTCAGCGGGATGTGCACCCGGTCCACAAAGCCCATGCCCTTGATGGCCGACTCGCCTACCTGCGTCGCCCACACCTCGATGTGGTTGGTCAGCAGGAAGCGAATCACTTCTTTCTGCGTGGCCTTGCTGCCATATTCCTTGCCATCCGAGATCACGTAGATGATCCGTTGCCGATGATAATCCGCCCGTGCGACCTCTTTGGCCGCCGCCAGGATCGCATCATTCAACGTGTAATATTCCTTCGGCACCGTGAACGACATGCTGCCCGGCTGATGTCCTGCATCCGCCACGCCATCAATCGGCATATTGTTGATCACCTGGCCGTGCGCCAGCGGCCCGTTCAGCCCCATCAGCGGATCGCGTCCCACTGCCTTCGACTGCTCCAGCACTGCTCCCAGCCGCGCGCTCTGCGCTGCCGTAAAGGTTGTCTGCTCCTTCACGCCATTGTTGTAGGTGAAGACCGCAATCTCGTCGTAGGGAGAGAACGCTCCCTGAAGAGCCGCCAACGAGTCATTGACCTTTTCCATCGTGTCACTGGTCACGCTCTGGTCGATCACCAGCCCCACCGACAGTGGCGCCGGATCCGTCAAAAACACCGCCGTCTTCTGCAGAACGCCATTCTCATACACCCGTACATCCCGATACGTCAGGCCCGGAACCAGGCGGTTCTTGGAGTCCTTCACCGTAAACGGAATCGCGTGATACTGCACATTCACCGAAAGGGTGTTCGCCTGGCTACGCTCGGTCACCGGCGGTGGCCCCTGGTCCTGATCCTGGTCCGGCACCACGGTGATCGTGGGTGCTTCCTCCGTCGTCGACGTGCTTGCCCCTGCCTGCGACGGCGTGGTCGGCAATGCCGGCGCTACCGGTGTAATCGAATTCAACCTTGGCAGCGTCTGTGGCTGCGGCGCGTCCGGAACGCTCTGCTGCGCCTGCGTCTGGTTCTGTGCCCCCGCCTGAATCCCTGCGGCGGCCAGCAACATCGCCAGTCCACCCACCAACATCCTTTGCGTACCCAACGTCATCCGTATTCCTCTTTCGCGAGCAATCCTGCCCGCGGCGCTTCCCTGAAACAACTTTGCCAACGCTCTTCCTGAAACATTTCAGCCTAAACGCTCTCTTGAGACTACCAGCGCCGAGGCACAACTGCACCCACCCATCGCCTCCTGCCCATTACCAGCGCCTATACCCTTCAGACGCACCAGCCCCCCTCTTCGTTGTGCAGAACCCAAGCGAACCCCTGCGCCCCTCCCGATTAACCTCAAAAGGCTGTTGCCCCTGCGAGAAGCCCTTCGCCGTCTGCGCAGGACCGAAACATCTGCGAGTCTAATAGCATCATGCGTCTGCTCGCCCCGCCGACCCTCCTCCTTGCCGCGCTCCTCGCTGCAGCCCCCCTCAGCGCCCAGGAAGCCCCGTCCCCCGACGCCCCACCCCCAGCCTCCACCGCCCAGCCCGCCCCCGAGCTCCACGCCCCAACCCTCCACCTCTCCACCCGCCTCGTCGACACCTACTTTTCCGTGCGCGACGCCAACGGCTACGTCCTCAACCTAACCCCCGCCGACTGCCATGTCCTCGACAACCATCAGCCCCAAACCATCAAAACCCTCACCCAGGAGAAAAACCTCCCTCTCACCATCGGCATCCTCCTCGACACCAGCGGCAGCCAGCAGCGCGTCCTCCCCATAGAACAGCAATCCGCCGTTCGCTTCCTCAAAGACGTCCTGACTCCGAAGGACCTCGCCTTCCTCATCTCCTTCGACGTTAACGTCGACCTCCAGGCCGACGACACCAACAGCCTCCCCGAGCTAACCCGAGCCATTAACGCTGCCAGCATCAACGCTGCCAGCGCCTCTTCCGGCGCACCCGGCATCGGTGGTGGCCCCTTTCCCACCGCCCATCCCCGCGGCACGCTCCTCTACGACGCCGTCTTCCTCGCCGCCCACGACAAGCTAGCCTCCCAGGCCGGCCGCAAAGTCCTCATCCTCCTCACCGACGGCGGCGATCAAGGCTCGCAAAAAAACCTCGCTGACGCCACCGAAGCCGCCCAGCGCGCCAACGCCATCCTCTACGTCATCCTCATCACCGCCCACCCCTTCGCCGACAACTTCTCCGACGTCACCAACCCCAAAGCCGCCATGGATCACCTGGCCCGCGCCACCGGCGGCCGCGTCATCGACGTAGGCAACAGCGGCCCCAAACTAGAGGCCGCCTTCACCCAGATTCAAGACGAGCTCCGCACCCAATACCGCCTCACCTACACCCCCACCACCCCCGCCGACAGCAAGTTCCATCCCCAGGAGATCACCTGTGGCCCCCACCACACCGTAGACACCCGCAAAGGCTACTACGCCCTTCCCACCACCGACGACACTGACAACTAACAACTGAGAACTGAGAACTGAGAACTGAGAACTGAGAATTGAGAACCGCCCCTAAGCCTCCATCACCCCCGAATACACCGCCATCCCCGCAACAGCATCTATCCCCATCGCATCCAACGCGTCCACCTCACTCATCGCCTTAATCCCCCCAGCCACAATCAACTGTCGCCCAGTAGTAGCCCTTAAAATCGCCGCCACATCCATAGGAAACCCCGCCATCGTCCCCTCAGTATCGACGTGCGTATACAAAAACGCAGCGCAGTAATCCTCCAGCCACGTCACCGCCTCTTCCGGCCCCAGCTCCACGCTCTCCTTCCATCCCCGCACCACCACCTTCCCGCCCTTGGTGTCGACAGAAAAGCAAAGCGCATCCTCCCCCAGCGCCCGCTTCAATCCCTCCGCAAACTCCAGCCGAATCACCTTGTGGCGCCGCTTAATCTCCACACCCCCGGCCTCCGCCCCAAACAGCGACGACCCATAAATCACCCGCTTCGCCCCAGCATCCAGCAACCGCTGCCCATCCTCCGCCGTCCGTAGTCCGCCGCCCACCTGGCAAGGCAGCCGCTTACAAATCATCGCAATCAGCGCAGAATTCTCTCCCTGCCGCATCGCCGCATCCAGGTCAATCAGTTGCACCAGCGGATACCGCCCGAACCGCTCAATCCAATAATCAAAATCATCAAACGACAGCTTCAGCGTCTCCCCCCGCACCAGCTGCACAATCCGCCCACCCATCAAATCAATCGAAGGAATCAACATCTTCCTATCTTCTCAAATCACCCATTCGCCGATTACCGCACCCGCGTCGGCCTATCCGCCGAAAACCTTAGTTTGGTGTCCGGCGTCACAGCCAACCGTTATCTCCAGCGCCGAGACTCGCTCTGCTGATAGATCCATATCTTCACTGGAGAAGGTACTGACATGGCCACCGCAACATTGATTCAAGACGCAGTCTTCGAGGAGGCAGTCGCCTCCATCCGCAAAAATGGCGCTCGCGCCCGTTATGACAACTTCATCGGCGGCAAATTCGTCGCCCCCACTACCGGCAAATACTTCAAGGACAGCAGCCCCATCAACGGCGCACCCCTCGCCGAGTTCGCCAAGTCCGCCGCAGCTGACGTAGAGCTCGCGCTCGACGCCGCTCACGCTGCCAAGGACGCATGGGCCGCCATCTCCTCCACTGAGCGCGCTGCCATCCTCCTCCGGATCGCCGATCGCATGGAAGAGAACCTCGAGCTCCTCGCCAAGGCCGAAACCCTCGACAATGGCAAGCCTATCCGCGAGACCATGAACGCAGATGTCCCGCTATCCATCGATCACTTCCGCTACTTCGCCGGTTGCATACGCGCTGAAGAAGGCACCGCCGGCGAGATCGACAAGGATACCGTCGCCTATCACTTCAAAGAGCCCATGGGCGTCGTTGGCCAGATCATCCCCTGGAACTTCCCACTGTTGATGGCAGCCTGGAAGATCGCACCAGCCATCGCCGCGGGCAACTGCACCGTCATTAAGCCAGCGTCCAACACCCCGCTGAGCCTGCTGATTCTCATCTCGCTCATCGCGGACATCGTTCCCGCAGGTGTTATCAACGTCATCACCGGCCCCGGCGGCGAGATCGGCAAAGCACTCGCCGGCAATCCCCGCATCGCCAAGATCTCCTTCACAGGAGAGACGACGACCGGTCGCCTCATCATGCAGTACGCGTCCGAGCCCATCATCCCCCAGACCCTGGAGCTTGGCGGCAAATCCCCCAACATCTTCATGGCCGACGTCATGGATAAGGATGATGACTTCCTCGACAAGGCTCTCGAAGGCTTTGCTCTCTTTGCCTTCAACAAGGGCGAAGTCTGCACCTGCCCCTCGCGCGCCCTCGTGCACGAGTCCATCTTTGATGAGTTCGTCAAGCGCGCTGTAGCTCGGGTCGCGAAGATCAAGGTTGGCAACCCGCTCGACCCCACCACCCAGATGGGCCCACAGGCCTCGAAGGATCAGCAGGAGAAGATCCTCGAGTACATCGCGATCGGCAAGGCCGAAGGCGCAAAGTGCCTCACCGGCGGCGAGCAGGTTCATCTCGGTGGCGATCTCGAGAATGGCTACTACATCCAACCCACCGTCTTCGTCGGCCATAACAAGATGCGCATCTTCCAGGAAGAGATCTTTGGACCGGTCCTCTCGGTTACCAAGTTCTCCACCATCGAAGAAGCACTCGAAATTGCCAACGATACCCCCTACGGCCTCGGCTCAGGTGTCTGGTCTCGCAACGGTACCGACGCTTATCGCATCGGCCGTGGCATCAAGGCTGGTCGCTGCTGGACCAACTGCTACCACCTGTATCCCGCTGGCGCTGCCTTCGGCGGTTACAAGGAGTCGGGTTTCGGCCGCGAGACCCACAAGATGATCCTCGATCACTATCGCCAGACCAAGAACCTCCTTGTGAGCTACAGCCCCAAGGCCCTCGGCCTGTTCTAGAAATCGATACCCCTGGAAACACCAACAGGGAGGCCTGCGGACGTCGATTACGGCGTCCGCAGGCACTCAAACCATCGCAACGATCCGTGCCCTCCCCGGCACAATCCCAAACGCATTACGAAAGGAATTCAAAATGGCAAAGACAATGAAAGCGGCAGTCGTTCGTGAGTTCGGCAAGCCCCTCGTCATCCAGGAGATGCCCATCCCGGAGCCGGGCCCCGAAGAGATTCAGATCAAGATGGAAGCCTGCGGCGTCTGTCATACCGATCTGCACGCTGCAGAAGGTGACTGGCCCATCAAGCCCACACCCCCGTTCATCCCCGGACACGAAGGCGTAGGCTTCGTCTCCGGCGTCGGCCGCAACGTCAAGACCGTCAAGGAAGGCGATCGCGTCGGCATCGTCTGGCTCTATTCCGCCTGCGGCCAGTGCGTTGACTGCCTCGCTGGTCAAGAGGCCTGCTGCTCCAAGGCTGAGTTCGGCGGCTACACCAAGAACGGTGGCTATGCGGATTACGCCGTGGCCGATCCGAACTACGTAGCTCACTTGCCCAAGAACGTCGGCTTCGTCGAAGTCGCACCCATCGTCTGCGCCGGCGTTACGGTCTACAAGGGCCTCAAGTCCACCAACGCCAAGCCCGGCGACTGGGTCGTCATCTCCGGCATCGGCGGCCTCGGTCACCTGGCCGTCCAATACGCCAAGGCCATGGGCTTCCACGTTGCCGCAGTCGACGTCTCCGATGAGAAGCTCGAGCTCGCCCGTTCGCTCGGCGCCAAACTCACCGTCAACGCCAAGAAGCAGGATCCCGCTGCCTTCTTCCAGAAGGAAATCGGCGGAGCCAACGCAGTGCTCGTAACAGCGCCCTCCATCCCCGCGTTTACACAAGCCATCGGCATGGCCCGCCCGCGCGCCACCATCGCGCTCAACGGTCTGCCTCCCGGCTCGTTCCCCCTACCCATCTTTGAAGTAGTGCTCAAGGCTCTCACCATTCGCGGCTCCATCGTGGGCACGCGTCTGGATCTGGCCGAGGCACTCTCCTTCGCCGGAGAAGGTATGGTCCACGCCCACGTAGCTGCAGAGAAGATCGAAAACATCAACGACATCTTCGCCCGCATGCACGCCGGCAAAATCGACGGCCGCATCGTCCTCGACATTACCGGCACCCACTCCACCCCGGCCGCCGTCCACGAAGCTGAACTCGTCCACGCCTAGGTCTCATCCACCAGGTTCAACCAACCGAAAGGCCCGGACACCCGTCCGGGCCTTTCTCTATAACGCGCCCTCGTCTCACGGGTTCCCAGATTACCCCTGAACATAACTGTAGACCCCGATTTGCAACACGAAACCCACCTCAAGCAGTCGATTTGCAACACCAAATTCACGAAAATCCCTGCAAACCGGCTCTTAGTTGACCGTCACCGTGATCGTAGCCGGCGCAGTCACAGAAAGGCTTCCACTCGTTCCCGTTACTGTCACCGTGTATGTGCCCGCGCTGGTCCCCGCCGTCGCATCGTTCGGACAGATCTCCACCACGTTCGCAGCACACCCGCTCATCATCCCCAACCCCAATCCCATCAGCAACATAAGGGGTGTGCCACGGAGCAGCCTCCGACGCCGTGCGGGCACCAGGAGCAGCAATAATCCCGCCAGCGCCACGCCGTCGATCACACCTTTCCGGTTCGTTGCCGAGGTGGCCAGGCATGTGTTGGTAGGGCCCGCCGAGGTCAGTGAGATCGTGGCCGTCCCCGTCCCACCCGCCATGAGACTCAGGCTTCCCGGGGCCACAGCGCAACTTGGCGGCTGTGCGGTAACTGGTGATACTGAACAGCTTAGCGCGACCGTTCCCACAAACCCGCTCAGCGATGTTCCCGTGAGCACCCATGTGCTCGTCGTCGTCGTATTCGCCACCGGCGTCACCGACACCGTTGATGGACTCGACACGAGGGTAAAACTCCCCGTAATCCCGGTTCCTCCGCCCCCTCCGCCCGATGCGGCTGCAATGAAGTTCGCCGCGTCCAGAGATCCCAATCCGGTCGCCTGGTCGTATCCCACTCCCACCACATACCCGGGCAAGCCGCCCGTCAGGCTCGATTCGCCTGGTGTGCTGTTATCACATATCGATGGCGTCGCTGCCATGCAGCCTGTAACCCCTGATGTTGCAACAGTTATGTCGTGAAATGCCGCTGGGGTTGAGGCCGCCAACCTGTACAGCGTTGGATTGAGATTGCCTTGGGCTGCTCCCAATTTCGTGTTCAACAGCGCCGCAATTCCTGCCATTCCCGGCGCCGCTGCCGACGTCCCGCTGAACACAGTAATCTCCGTCCCACTGGTATTAGAGATGCAGCTTCCGCCGCCTGCAGCAAAGCAGCCAAGATATCCATCATGATCCGCCGCCGTGAACGACACATCCGGCACATCGCGAAAACCATCTGCCGGCACTCCAACCCCAGTCTGCCAGCCAGGCTTTGCGATAAAGGCGCTAACCCCACCTCCCCCGGCTGCCACTTGGTAGGCCAATGCGCCGCTATTGGCGGACGACTCATTCCATGCGCCCTCGGGTATGTAAGATAGCGCCGATTCATAGCCGGCGTTTGCATTGCCAGAAGCCCAATAGAATGATGGGTTTAGTTCATCATTAAACTCAGTTCCGCCCACGCAGGTAACGTATCCGCTGGAACAAAGTACATTGATGCTCGCAATCTGTGGCGTCTCCGCCAACGTAACAGCCGCAAACGGCGTATCGCAGCCAGCAACACCGGAATCATCGGCGGACACAAACGTCGATATCCCCTCACTCGCGGCCGTCTCAAACTGAGTGTTGAGAAAGTCCGTTTCGGCTGAACCGTTTTGAGCCTCGCAGCTTCCGAACGAGATCGACATGATCGGATCACGGAGTGTGTCGATGTTGTAAGCGATCCCGATGTCGACACCGTCGTCCGTACCCGCGTCAGCGCTGATGACCAGGTCGGTCTGAGCGCCGGGCGCAGTACCGATCACGCGGTCCACATCAAGCGTCGCTTCACTCGCATATCCAACGTTGGAGCCCGTCGCCACTCCAGGATCTGCTCCTGCCAGCACCACGTTGGGTTGATGGCTTGAAAGACCCGCAAGGGCTTCGTAATTCGCTATGTCACTAGCCACAACACGGGACTTCCCGATGATCGCAATATGCTGCGCTTTGGATCCGATCGTCGCGCCCTCATCACCTGAAGCATAGATACTGGCGATGTCATAGATGACCGAAAAATCGTTGGGTAAGACCGCATACGAACCGGCGCCCAGGTCGACCTGCGGTCTAATTCCAGTGGCCGGCCGTGTGCGCACGGAGAACCTTGACTGCGGCTCATAATGCGTCTGGGTAAGTCCATGAACCGACCGAATGACCTGACCCAGTGCTGCAGGAATGGAGGGCTTGGAAATCGCAGAGAGGCGCTGCCGTCCGCTATCGGTAAACATCCCAAAACTAGTATGAAATGCTCCGCCGACCCTTGCGATTGAGCCAGAGGCATGGATGATCAGGCCGTTTGGAGAGATCGATTCCACTGTAAGCCCTTGGCTCGCGAGCCAGGACGTGACGGCGGCCAGATCATTCGCAGTGGGTCCATAGAGTTCCCCAACTTGTTGTGGTGTCAGCCACTGGTGGTATAGCGGTGACATTGGATTTTGCTGGTTAGCTACCAATTGGTCGAATGCAGATTCAGCGGCTGTATCTCGGCTCAACAAAACTGAGACATGAATCGGCCTCGCGAGGCTAGCTGCTTGGTCTGCAATCTGGTTCGACTGCTTAGCCCAACCCGGTAGTATCTGCTGCAATGCCACCAACGAGGCATAGTCCGCATTCGGTGAAATTCGATCAGCTTGCTTTGCTGGTTGTAACCTCGCAATTGCGTCTGAGGGAGTCTGAGCTGACAAACTGGACGCGAAAACTCCACCACTCACCGCAAGGATCAAGGCGCAGAGGAAGGTGTAGCGACGACGAATCGCAGAGCAGCGGTGCATCAGGCCTCGAATTTGAGTACAAAAGGCAGTTGTTTGTGCCGGCAGACAGTTACGGCATTGCACTGCGCAGGGAACGCTACAGCGTCGAACTCAAAATGCCTTCCTAGCTATGATGTCTGTTGGAGGCAACTATGTCCAGAACTCAATCCTCTATGGTCGAATTGGGAACCATTGCCCACGATTTCCAACTCGTTAACGTGGTAACCGGGGATGTTGTAACTCTCGATAACGTTCGCGGAACCGGAAAGAAGTCGGGGCTGCTTCTGATGTTCGTCTGCGTACACTGCCCTTATGTGAAGCATGTCGAGGCAGAATTGGCGCGAATCGGCACGGATTATTTCGGCCCGTCGGGGGAGGGCCCCATTGCGATGGCCGCCATCCAATCCAATGATATTGAGCAATATCCTGAAGACGGACCCGAGTCTATGCGCGAACAGGCAAGTCGCCTGGGTTGGAGATTTCCCTATCTTCTTGACGCAACCCAGGAAGTCGCCCGTTCTTACGAAGCCGCCTGCACTCCCGACTTCTTTCTTTTCGATGCAGAGTTACGACTCGTATATCGCGGACAACTCGATTCCAGTCGGCCGCGGCGTAAGGATTTTGGCAATGATGAGCCTGTGACCGGCAAAGACCTACGAGAGGCCATGGATGCACTGATTGCGGGAAGCAAGCCGGACCAGGAACAACGCAGCAGCATTGGATGCAACATTAAATGGCGAGAAGCTTCATAAGCTGCCCTCACCGGAACACCCACGATCGATTCAGTTGAGGAGGCCAGATGGACGAGATTTTAAAGCGACTCGAAGACGGAGTTCGACGCTTTCAGACCGAGGTTTTTCCGGAGCAGGCAGAGATGTTCGCGCAGGCTGCAAGCGAAAAACAATCCCCGCACACGCTATTCATCACCTGCGCCGACTCGCGCATCGACCCTATTGCAATCACCAGCTCTTCGACTGGAGAGATCTTTGTAGCCCGGAACATCGGGAATATGGTTCCGGCTTATGGCGAGATGCTCGGTGGAGTTAGTGCTGTCATCGAATTCGCTGTCAGCTCGCTTGGAGTTCGCCACATCGTAATCTGCGGCCACTCGCACTGCGGTGCTATGCAGGCCCTGCTTGATCCGGCCTCTGTTGCTACGATGCCAACCGTTGAAGCCTGGCTTCATAACGCCCACGCGGCCCTTCGCGTAGCCGAGACTTTGCACGATCAATCGGGCACCACTCAATCGGATCATGAACTGATTGAGACTCTTACGGAGCAGAACGTCTTGCTGCAAATGCAACATCTGAAGACGCATCCGTCTGTTGCAGGGGCTATGGCTAAAGGAGATCTATCAATTTCGGGTTGGATCTACAGCATTGGTACAGGTGAAGTTCGCATTGCGTCCGATGGAGAGCGCATCTTCACGCCGATTGGAGTTGCAACCCCAACCGGCGCTTGAATGCGTAGCGATTACTGTTTGACGTCTGCGTCCGATCCGTGTTGCTTCACCATTTTGTTGTAGATTCCGAGTAAAAGAAAAGGTGCGACCCACTGGCCGACGAACAACGCTGGATTAGCCTTTTCTTTCTGGGTGATCCGAAGTGTCACCGAAGCTGCTATCGCAGCGAGGGCTAGTCCCAGGTATGCGCTCGATGGAACGGGCGCAGTATATTTTTCGATCGCTGCAGTCACCTGATCTTCCTGTGCATCTCCAGCATGTACGCGGTGGTCCGTCATAAAGTAAATCTCCTCGGCAAGTTGCCGTCACCTCTACAGATGCAATTTGCGAGGCGGGCAGGACTTCGCGCTGTCCTAGGTTTCGTGGCACGAAAGATCAACCAATATTTTGTTATTCTCACTTCAGCTCTTGTGTTCATTGACATTGAGACACGATCCCTTTAGCGTAAATATCAATGAGTGTTCAGTTGCTCCATCTCGGGCATCACCA
>Ga0302234_10000429_pt1 | contig 32506 bp, 29 predicted proteins | sample II_Palsa_N3_2_FD_193576 | JGI IMG/M metagenome (GOLD analysis project Ga0302234, IMG submission 193576) | Peat permafrost microbial communities from Stordalen Mire near Abisko, Sweden - II_Palsa_N3_2 | ecosystem: Environmental > Terrestrial > Soil > Palsa > Peat permafrost | place: Sweden... | reverse complement strand
TGAGGGCGCGGCAGATTGAGTTGGAGAAACGGAAGTTGCAGCTGCGGGGGGTGGGGCGGGAGTTTGAGAGCCTGCGGGATTATCAGCCGGGGGATGAGCTGCGGAAGATTTCGTGGACGGCTACGGCGCGGCGCGGAAGGCTGGTGACGCGGCAGTTTACGGTGGAGCGGTCGCAGCAGGTTTGGATGATGCTGGATGCTGGTCGGCTGTCGCGGACGGCGTTTGAGTTGCGGCGTGGGGGCGTGGAGAAGTTTGCGGAGACTGGTGCGGAACGCGAGGCCGCGCATGCGTTGACGGTGACGCAGCTGGACCAGGCGGCGACCGCGGCTACGATGCTGGCGCAGGTGATACAGGGGTCGGGCGATAAGTTCGCGATGATGGCGTATGGGCGGGAGGTGCAGCAGTTGCTGCCTCCGGGGAATGGCTCGGCGCATGTGAGGCTGCTGATTGATTTGTTGAGCCAGACGCGGTCGGAGGCTGCGGAGGCGGATCATCTGAATGCGGTGGCTCGACTGAAGACGGCGCAGCGGCGGCGGGGGCTGATTGTCTGGATTACGGAGCTGGTGGATAGCGTCGGGAAGCCGGAGCTGGTCGTCGCGGCTAGTGAGCTCGTCCGGAGGCATCTCGTCGTGTTGGTGCTGCTGAAGCATCCGGAGCTGGAGGAGTTGGCGGCTCGCGAGCCGAAGACGAAGGATGAGATGTTTCACTCGGCGGCGGCGCAGGAGATGTTGGAGCGGCGGCGAGAGACTATTGCGCAGTTGGAGCGGCAGGGGGTGTTGATTGTGGAGACGACTGCGGCGGAGGTAGGGATGCGGGCGGTGAGTAAGTATCTTGAGGTGAAGGCAGAGGGGCTGTTGTAGCTGCGAGCATTACGGTGTATTCGCAGCTTCCGGGAATGCGATGGGTGGCTTGATCCCGTTCAACTCTGGGTTTGGGCCGGGCATGAAGTTTGTGTTCTGCGCTTCGATCACCCGCCATTCCCCATTTTTCTTTTCGGCGAGCATCGTGAACATGCCGAAGCGCGGCTTACGTGGTGTGCCGTCTTCGTTGCGATCGGCCTGGGCGCTCCAGCTCCAATGGAGCACGGCGAGGTCCGGCCGAAGGAAGCGAACGGCAGTCTTTAGGGGCGTGACTGTCGAATCTTTGAAGCGACCAGAGAGTAAGCGAGTGTGATAGAGCTCGAAGTCTTTCCTGCCGTGGAGCCAATCGCCACCGACGTTGACGAAGTCGACATCTTCCGACATGAGTTTGGCGAGCTGATGCCCATCGTGCGTGGCCCAGGCCGCGGCAAAGGCCTGCGGAATTTGATGGACTGCAGCTTGATCAGCCTTGCTCTGAGCGTAAACAGAGCAACACGTAAACAGAAGTATGGAGAGCAGAGTGCGCGATGTTCGCTTCATTTTGCTTCCTCTTTCGCGAGCAACGGATTGTCGATTGTTTTGCGGCCGCCTTCGGTTAGCCAGAGGGTTAGGGCGGTCAGGAGGACTGCGCCTACGGCGAACTTTAGGGCGATGGGGGCGTGGGTGGGGGAGAGGAAAGCTTCTAGCGTACCGGCGATGATTAGCAGGGGGATGGTTGCGGAGACTAGCTGGACGGCTTCGAGGCCGGCTTGGGCGAGGGCGGCTCGGCGGTTGAGCATTCCGGGGAAGAGGATGCCGGCGGCTAGGCGCAGGCCGGCTGCTCCGGAGATCATGATGCTGGGGATTTCGAGGGCGCCGTGGGCGGCTACGAAGCTCCAGAGGCTGAGGGCCATGTGGTGTTGGCGGCAGACTACCGCGATGGCGCCGAGCATGAGGCCGTTGTTGAAGAGCGAGTAGAGGGTGAAGAGGCCTGCGGTGATGCCGCCGGCGAAGGTGAGGAAGCAGACCGAGATGTTGTTGGTCATGATGCCGGAGGCGGCTTGGGGTTTGATGCTTAGGACGCTGTCGGTCCACATCTTGTGCTTGTCGAGGTTGGCGACGGTTTTGGCGCCGAGGAACATGACGCCGAAGTCTGGACGGAGCATGACGATGAGGGCGCCGAGGAGGCCGGCGGCGACGCTGATGAGCGTCGCCGCCAAAAGGTAGCCGGACATGCGGCGAAGGAGGCGCGGGTAGCCGTGGGCTAAGAATTGCCAGAGGCTGGCGAAGGAGATGCGGCGGCCGGAGTAGACGTAATTGTGGGCGCGGGAGACTAGGCGGTTGAGGTACTGCTCGAGGGGTCGAGAGCTGCGGTCGGCGCGGACGGCGGAGAGGTCGGCGGCGGTTTGGCGGTAGAGGAGGCCGAGATCGCGGAGGTCGGCGGGGGGGAGAGACTTGACGCCGTTGGATTCGACCTGGTGAACGAGCGCGTCGAGGCGGTTCCAGTTATTCTTGCGAGTATCGATCCAGAGATTCGTCAGCATAGGTTGAGACAGAGGTTCGCGATCATGTCGAGTTTCGAGCAACGCAACTTCACGGATGAAACGTTTGCGGGACGGGCTGAGACGCATTATATCGACACGCCGGAGCAGGTGGAGCTGGCGTATAGCGTGGCTGGAGTGGGCAGCCGGTTTGTTGCTGCGCTGCTGGACTCGCTGATACTGAGTGCGTTCTTCTTCGCTGAGTTGATGGTGATGGTGATGATTGGGGCGGCGAGTTCGGTTACTCCGGCGGTCGGCGGGTGGGCGCAGACTGCGGGCAAGTGGTTTATCGCGTTCGTGGTGTTCATTAACTTCGCGATTGTGTGGGGATACTTTGCGTTGTTTGAGGCTTACTGGCATGGGCAGACGCCCGGTAAGCGGGCGATGAAGGTGCGGGTGATCAAGGACTCGGGGCGGCAGATTACTTTGTTTGAGGCGATGGCGAGGAACTTGCTGCGGGTGGTGGATTACCTACCGAGTTTGTACCTGGTAGGCGTGATTACGATGCTATGTAACAAGCGGAATCAGCGGCTGGGCGACCTGGTGGCGGGGACGATCGTGGTGCATGAGCGGCTGGATGAGCCGTCGCTGCTGTACCAGACGAGTACGACGTTGGTGGCTCCCGTTGGGTTCAGCGAGCAGCCGATGGGACAGGAGACGGTGCTGCCCTGGGGGCAGCCGGTGCGCGCAATGTTCCCTGCTGACGCGGTGGCCAAGCTGAATGCGCAGGACCTGGTGGTGATTGAGACGTTCTTCTCGAGGATGCTGGATCTGCCGCTGCAGACGCGGGCGGCGGTGGCGTACCAGATGGTGACGCAGATGACGGCGAAAATGGGGGTGGCGGTGCCGGAGGGAAATCCGGAGCGGGCGCTGGAGTCGATGGCGTACCAGATGCGGAGTGGTGGGCGGCGAGTTTAGTGGCTATACAACCTCTACATCCTGGGGCGTGAGGAGAGGAGAACAAGCAACGACAACGGCGGAATACAGGGGTCTCTCCACTCCGCTACGCTCCGGTCGAGATGACGAAGTTTGGTGGGTGGGGCTGGTGACGGCGAAGGTGTTGTTGGCATCTGAGTGAGCGAAGAAGGATTTGCTTCCATGCGATCGACCGACCACAGGCTAACCGCGATTGACCCGCTGGCTCAGCAGATATGGGACCTGGTGGCGCGGTCGCCGCTGCATGATCTATGGGACTTCCAGGGGGTGAGTCCGGGGTTGGTGTGGAAGCGCACGTTCCGGGCAATTCTGAGCGATGACCTGCTTTCGCGGGCGGCGGAGATGGGGTACTACTTTCTGTTCGCGCTGTTTCCTACGCTGGTGTCGGCGAGCGCAATTCTAGGGTTGGCGGCGCGGCAGGCGGAACATATTTTCGACAAACTATTGCACTACCTTGCGCTGGTGGTGCCGGGTGGGGCGTACACGATGGTGATTGAGACGTTCAACCAGACTGCCGAACACGCGACGAAGGGCAAGATCACCATTGGTTTGGTGGCCGCGATCTGGTCGGCTTCGGTGGGGTTTGCGGCGATCCAGGATGGGATGAACACGGTGTACAAGGTGCGGGAGTCTCGACCGTACTGGAAGGCGCGGGGGCAGGCGATTTTGGTGACGTTGCTGCTGTCGGTGATGGTGACGGCGAACCTGGGGGTGTTGCTCGGAGGAGACCTGTTTGCACGGCTGATGTACGTGAAGATTTGGCATCACTGGCTGGCGTTCAGTACGGCGATGGTGATTCACATTTTGCAGTGGGCGGTGGCGAGTGCGTTGCTGATGCTGCAGTTCAGCATGATCTATTATTTCGCTCCGGATTTGAAGGTAAAGCGCTGGCACTGGATGACGCCGGGAGCGGTGATTGGTCTCGTTGGGTGGGTGATTTGTTCGTTGGGGCTGCGCGTCTATCTGCACTTCTTTGACAACTTCTCGCTTACGTATGGGTCGTTGGGCGGCGTGATTATTTTGCTTACGTGGTTTTACATCACGGGGTTGATGCTGCTGCTGGGCGCAGAGGTGAACAGCGAGATTCAGGCGGCGGTGGCGGAGAAGAAATTGAAGGATAGTGGCGCGATTCCACAGGATGTGGATGCTGAGCCGAAGATTGTTGCGGGATGAATCCCGTGTCCCAATTTGGGGTGGAGCAAAATCGATGGCTGGTCGCGCGGTGGGTTCTGGGTTGGAATGGGACGAGCGATCGAGGTGAGCCGAAACCTTCGGGGTCCTTCGGCTACGCTCAGGATGACAGAGTTTGGGCGTGGTTGGGTAGTCCCTGCCTTTGCGGTAGATCATGCAGCCCGGGTCCGAAAATCCGGACCCGGGGCACCCGGATTGTTGGCCGACTATTTGGTTAGAGGGTCGAGGATGGTGTCGAGGCGGTCGGGGGTACCGTCGATGCGTTCTAGTTGGGGATAGCGTTCGCCACCGTGGTAGTCGAGGGTGATTGTTTTGAAGTAGCCGGTGTTCTCGACGATGAGGTTGATGGCTGGACCGCTGCCCTTGGCTGCGTCGATGGCTGCGCGGAGGAGGCCTGGGGTGTAGGCGCGGCCGTTGACGGCGATGATCTGGAAGCCGGGGGCCAGGCCTGCCTTGTAGGCGACACTGTTGATGATGACGTCGCCGAGGGTGCCGGTGGAGCTGGCGGTGAGACCGAGAGAGTAGGTGGCGCTGATGCCGTCGCCTTCGTTGAGCGTGGACCAGTAGTTGGGCTTGTCGGTGAAGGTGAGGTGGTAGCCGGAAAGGGCGTTGATGCCGGCGATCTCGGGGGCGTGGAGGTCGTTGGAGTCGAGTCGGGTGCGGAGGAAGGTGGCCCAATCGGAGGGGACGACGGCGTTGAGGCCGGCGACTACGTCTTCGAAGGTGTAGGGGACGACGCGGGGTGGGGTGTTGCCGCCGAAGCCTTCGAAGGCGACGATGAAGTTGTTGAGGGTTTTCTTGCCCTGGGATTTTTCGCGGATGGTTTCGTCGATCTCGAGCCAGAGGAGGTCGCCTTCGGCGTAGTAGTCGGTGTCGCGGCGCCAGTTATCGTAGGGGCCGCTCGCGTTATAGAGGATTTGCGCGGCGGTGGCGGTGTCCTGAAGATCGCGCCAGGTGCGGCCGGGGCGAGCGTCGTTGAACTCAGCGGCGATGGTGGCAAGGCGATCGCGGAAGGTATCGGCGCTCCATATGCCGGAACGGGCGGCGAGGACGCCGCCGAGGTAGTCGGTGAGGCCTTCGTAGACCCAGAGGAGATTGCCCTTCATGGGCTCCTGGTAGTTGGGCGTGGCGAGGCCGGCGGGGCGGCGATATTTTCCGTTCCAGGAGTGCGTGAACTCGTGGGGGAGGAGGTCGCCTTCTTCGGCGAAGGAGCCTTCGTCGATGAAGGTCTTCTCGGGGACGCGGTCGTCGGAGGACTGGTGGTGCTCGAGGCCGAAGTGGGCTACCTGGTCGGAGAGCGTGACGAGGAAGTGATAGGAGCCGTAGTGGCGCGACTGGTAGAGGGCACCGGTTTCGCGGACTAGCTTTGAGAACTGGTCAATGTGGGTTTGGTTGAGAGCGATGTCTTCGGGGCCATCGCCGGCGAGGTCGAGATAGTGCTTGGGAGAGACTTCGGGGGCCAGGTCGATCTCGCGGAACCAGCGGCCGGCCAGGACGGGCGAGTCGATGAGCTGCTCGAGGGAGACGGTCTGGAAGGAGGCGTTGTTCGAGCCACGGTTGACTTCTCCCCCGGTTGGAGTGAGCGCGGTACCGAACTTCCAGTCGGTCGGATATGTGATGCTGGGCGAGACCATGATGTCGGCTACTTTGGTGTGCTCGATGTCGCCGTTGAGAGGATAGACGAGGAGAGTATTCCAGCTGAGGAGCGCGAGGTTGGCGCTGGTGGAGCCGCCTTCAGTGAAGTTGGCGCCGCCGGTGGCGAGGAAGTCCATCTTGATATTGAGTTGGGTTACGCCTTCGGGGACCGTGACGTGATAGCTGTACATGTCGGTGAGATCGCGCTCCCACTTGACCGGCTGGCCGGATGGAGTGGCGATAAGGAAGCCTGCCTGGTTGATGATGGGGCCTGAGGGCATGTGCTCGCCGGGAATCCACTCGGGATAGACGAGGGTGAGGGGGCCGGGCTGAACGGGGATGATTTCGGTGGCGTGGAGGATCTTGCGGGGGGCGTCCGTGAGGTCGACGGAGAGCGTGATGGGAGAGGATTGGGCGCTGGCAACGAGGGTGGCGGCGCAAAGGGCGGCCATGGGGATGAGGCGAAACAACGACATGTAGTGAGCTCCTGAGACAGGTACTTCTTGGGATAAGTTTACGCGGGAGAGGCGTAGAAGGGTACGACTGTCACCCCGCTCCGATAGAATTGGCGCACGCATGCTCCTATACGCAATTGTTCTTGGCATTATTGTTGTGACGCTGCTTGGTGTGTCGCTGGCCCGGTTGGGCAGTGTGAAGACCAAGGCGGATTACCTGGTGGCGGGGCGCTCGCTGCCGGCGTTTGTGCTGGTGTTTACGCTGCTTTCGAGCTGGATCGGATCGGGTTCCCTGCTCGGCGGGGCGGAGAATGCTTACAAGCATGGGTTCGCGGCGCTGTGGCAGGCAGGTGGCGGGTGGGCGGGGCTGCTGCTGATTTACTTTATTGCTCCGCGGGCGAGAAAGTTTGCGCAATTCACGATTCCGGATTTGCTGGAGTCGCGCTATAACCAGACGGCGCGAGTGCTGGGTGTGATTGCGGTACTGTTCACGTATACCGCGATTACGAGCTACCAGTTTATTGGCGGGGGCGACATTCTGCATTTGATCTTCCCGCAGATTTCGGCGGTGCATGGGCAGTGGATCCTGGCGGGGTTTGTGATCCTGTTTACGATGATCGCGGGGATGGGTTCGGTCGCGTACATGGATGTGGTGATCGGGTTGCTGGCGACGTGCACGCTGATCGCGTCGTTGCCGGCGCTGCTGCATATGGCGGGCGGGTGGACGGGTGTGCGGGCTGTATTGCCGGCCACGCATTTTCAGTTCTTCGGTGATCTGTCGGGCGTGCAGGCGATGGAGTTATTTCTGCCGACGTGTTTGCTGATGCTGGGCAACCAGTCGATGTATCAGAAGTTTTTTTCGGCGAAGTCGGAGAAGGATGCGACGCGCGCGGTAAGTGGATGGCTGGTGGGCACGGTGATCCTGGAGTCGATTATTGTGGCGATCGCGGTGGTGGGATCGGCGCTGTATCGGACGGGCGAGGTGGCTGCGCGGCCAAGAGAGATCCTGGCGTATACGGCGACGCATGCGTTTGGCCAATACATGGATAACTCGGGGATCGGTGCAAAGGCATTGAGCGTGCTGGGCGCGCTGCTGGTAGGGGCGATCTTCGCGAAAGTGGTGTCTACTGCAAATAATTATCTTTTTTCGCCGGCTACGAACTTGGTGAATGACGTGTTCCTGCGTTACATCAAGCCAGACGCGAAGAACTGGGTAGTGCTGCTGGTGAGTCGAGGGATGGTGGTGGGGTTGGGGGCTTGGGCGCTGTACCAGTCGTTAGGGACGACTTCGGTGCTGAAGAAATCGCTGTATGCGTATACGATTTATTCGGCGGCGCTGACGCCTGTGATCCTGGCGGCATTTTTCTGGAGGCGCGCGACGGCGAAGGGAGCGGTTGCGAGTATCGCGGCGGGGACGGTGATCACCGTGGGTTGGGACTTGCTGACGCCGCATCTGCCGGCTGTGCTGGCGGCGCGGGATGCAATCCTTCCGGCGCTGGTTGGATCGCTGCTGTGTCTGGTGATTGTGAGTTTGGCTACCGAACCACCTAGCGAGAGTCACTTGAGGCCTTTTGAAGAAGGGTGATTGCTGAGCTTGGAAATGGGTCGCCGGGCGAGAAATTGAAATCGGCCAAAGACTTTGTTTTCGAGTATGCGTAAAGACATTTTCGGCATCTAACGGCGCAGGAAATGATCCAGGCGAATCAGGATCGACAAAAGGAGATATCCCGTGGCTGAGAACAAGATTCCTATAGCAACCGATAGCGCGGCTGAGTTGCATGAGCTGATCGGCGATGATGCGACTGCGACGTTTGAGAGCGATCCGAACTTTGTCGACTCGAACCCAACTGCTGATGCCTCGAGCGAACATATTGAGCTGCGCGACACAGACGATATGGAAGACAGCGAAGAGGAAGAAGATGAGGCTGGCCTGGAGGATGAAGATGAGGACGAAGACGAAGATGAGGACGACGAGGATGAAGATGAGGATGACGATGAATTTGAAGACGCGGAAGATGACGACGATCCTGATGAACTGAGGACTGCAGAGCCTAGAGATGTCCACGGGCCTGGCAAGCACTCGCGGACGGACATTGAAAAGGAACTGGAAGAGATGGAGGATGAGGCTGGGGAGGAGAACGTGGAGGAAGCTCCCGAGATCGATGAAGAAGAAGAGGGTGAGGAAAGACGGCATGCCGATCGCGCGATTGATGAAGCCTTGCGCATGAGTGGGGCGGTAACAAAACGGTCGGGGATAGCAGGGCCGGCGTTGCGAGTTTGAGTAGGATGAGCGGAACGAGGAGAGATAGCGGCGTGAGCGAGACGAAAGCAGGACGTTCCCTGGCAAAGGGGCTGGTAGCAGGATTGGTGGCGGGGTTGGTGGCCACTGCAGCGAAGTCGTGCGTTGAGGCTGTGTTTCCTCCGCGTGTGCATGGAGAGCCGGAGCCGCCGGAGGCTCTGGCGGAGAAGATTGCGGGGCATCGCCTTGACCGTAAGACAAGGACGGCAGCGGGCACAGCCATTCATTGGGGGTTTGGGGCGGCGGTAGGAGCAGCGTATGGCGCGGTGGCAGAGTACTATCCAGCGGCGACCGACAGGCAGGGTGCAACGTTTGGCCTGACGCTGATGTCGCTTACGCACCAGACATCTTTGCCGGCTTTGGAGCTGGCAGAGCCTAAGGAAGAGCAGAGTTTTCGGGAGCGGAGCAGCGAAGCTACGAGTCACCTGGTGTATGGTGTGGTGGCGGAGCGGGTGCGACGTATCGTGCGAGGCATGCTCTAGCGCGGTGGTTTGCGTGGTGTGAAACTAACGCTTGGCAATGCTTCATCCGGTAGTACTTCCAGAGCTTTTGGAATGGGAGCGAAGTAGCGAGCGAACTACACTCCGGAGTACCCGTGGCAGTTGCAACGGGGAACGATGGAGCCTGTTTTGACTATGCACCGCAGTTCCAGTAGAGAGAAGCAGCCGAAGCGAGTTGTGATTGTTGGGGCGGGGCCGGGTGGGTTGGCGACGGCGATGTTGCTGGCGCGATCCGGGGTCCAGGTAACCGTGGTGGAGAAGAGCGCGCGCGTGGGTGGCCGAACGGCGACGCTTGAGCAGGACGGCTTCAAGTTCGATATTGGGCCGACATTTTTTCTTTACCCGCGGGTGCTGCGGGAGATCTTCGCGGATGCTGGCTATGACCTGGAGCGGGAGGTTCCGATGCAGCGATTGGACCCGCAGTATCGGCTGATTTTCGGCGACGGCGGCCAGATCGATGCAACCGGGGATGTGGAGCGGATGGAGCGACAGATTGCTGCGATCTCTCCGGCGGACGCGGGGGAGTTCAAGAACTTTCTAATACGGAATCGGAAGAAGCTAGCTAGTTTTATGCCGGTGCTGGAGACTTCGTTCGAGAAATGGAGCGATCTGTTGCGTCCGGAGATGTTGAAGCTGCTCCCGCTGATGAAGCCGTGGCTGTCGCTGGATGGCGATCTGCAGACGCACTTCAAGGACGAGCGTATTCGGCTGGGCTTCAGTTTTCAATCGAAGTACCTGGGGATGAGCCCGTTTCGTTGCCCTTCCCTGTTTTCGATCCTGTCGTTTCTGGAGTACGAGCATGGCGTGTTTCATCCGATTGGCGGATGTGGCGCGGTGACGTCGGCCATGGCGCGCATTGCAGAGGAGATGGGCGTCGAGGTATTGAGGGAGGAGCCGGTCGAAGAGATTTTGCTTGATAGCGGCGACAAACATAGCAAGCGCGCCAAAGCGGTGGGTGTGCGGACATCGAAGCGGCGGTTGCTCGCGGACGCCGTGGTGGTGAATGCGGACTTCGCTGAGGCGATGAGGAGGCTGATTCCAAACCGGTATCGGCGCAAGTGGAGCGATAAGAAGATTGCGAGCAAGAGCTACTCGTGCTCAACGTTCATGATGTATCTCGGCATCGAGGGACGCTATGACGATGTTGCTCACCACACGATCTACCTGGCTGAGAATTATCGACAGAACCTTCGGGATATTGAGGAAGAGCACAAGCTTTCGACGAACCCTTCGTTCTATGTGCAGAACGCTTCGGTGACGGACTCGACGCTGGCGCCTAAGGGGCAATCGACGCTGTACGTGCTTTTGCCGGTGACGCATGAGAGCGGCACTGTGGATTGGGCGCGCGAGACTGCCGGGTTCCGGAAACTGGCGATGGAACAGTTGAAGCGCATTGGAATTGAGGATGTGGAGCGGCGCATACGGACAGAGAGGATTGTTACGCCGGCGGGCTGGCGAGACGAGTTTGGATTGCTGAAGGGCGCGACGTTTTCGATGAAGCATTCGCTGAACCAGATGCTGCATTTGAGGCCACACAACCGGTTTGAGGACGTCGACGGCATATACTTGACAGGCGGCGGGACTCACCCGGGTTCGGGCTTGCCGGTCATCTTTCAGTCAGCGCGGATCAGCTCCAAGCTGCTGTTGGAAGACCTGAATATCGATCCGCGGTGGTCTGCGTCTTCGGAGCTTGCGATGAATGATGGCATGATGCAGGTTGCGTCGTGAAGGCTGCGACGGAAGAGCTACAGGACGTGCGCGTTGAGGGAGCTTCGTGCCCTTTGCTGTCGGGGGCATGCGGGATAACGACGGCTGCGACGCCGGCGGCTGAGCAGGCTCGGTGGGCGAGCATGCTGTTGAAGGCGCGGCTGCGGGTGCTGGGTGCTGCTCGACACTTGATGGCTGCACGTGCAGAAGAGTTTTGCGACGCGATTTCTCCGCAACTGGCGAGGACAAAAGCGGACACGCTCGCGACGGAGTTGTTGCCGCTGCTGGCGGGATGCAAGTTTCTGGAGCGCGAAGCGGGAAGAATATTGGCGCCACAGAAGCTCGGCATGAGCGGACGACCTTTGTGGATGACGGGCGTTGCCGCCGAGATTCATCGCGTAGCGCTGGGGCATGTGCTGGTGATTGGGCCGTCAAATTTCCCTTTGTTTATTCCGGGGTCGCATGTGTTGCAGGCGCTGGCTACCGGCAATCGGGTGACATGGAAGCCGGGCCTGGGCGGCGGTCCCGTTGCGCAACTGATGGCGCGGATGCTGATCGAGGCTGGTCTGCCTCCGAGCGCGCTGACGGTTACAGATGAGAGTGTGGAAGCGGCGCGCGAGGCGATTGCAGCGAGGCCGGATAAAGTTATCTTTACCGGTTCAACGAAGACAAGTCAGAGCCTGCTGACGGAGCTGGCTCCGACGACGACGCCAGCGGTGCTGGAGCTTTCTGGCGCGGATGCGATTGTGGTGGCGCCTGGAGCTGATCTTCAGCAGGTGGCGAAAGCGGTGGCGTTTGGGTTGCGGTTGAATGGCGGCGCGGTATGCATGTCGCCGCGACGGTTATTTGCTACGCCGTCGACGATGTCTGCGTTGCGGCCGCTGCTGCAGGCGGAGCTTGCGAAGGTGCCTGGAGCTGCACTGGATGCGGGGACATCGATGCGTCTGCGGGTGATGCTGGATGAGGCTGCTGGCGGAGGCGCAGAAGTGCGAGGCACGTTTGCGCCCGAGGCGCAGCAGCCTTTGCTGGTCGATCATGCGACGGCGAACATGGCAATTGCTCGCAGCGACATTTTTGCGCCGGTGATTTCGTTGATTGAGGCTGAGTCGATGATGCATGTGCCGGCACTGTATGCGCAGTGCTCGTATGGGCTGACGGTTGCGATCTTTTGCGAGCGTGGCAAAGAGAAGAAGGCACGCATGCTGGGGACGATGCTGGATGCCGGGACGTTGCTGATCAACGACATCATCGCTCCGACGGCTGATCCGAGGGTACCGTTTGGCGGTCGGGGAGCGAGCGGCTACGGAGTGACACGGGGCGCCGAGGGGTTGCTGGAAATGACGGCGGTGAAGACGGTGCTGACACGGCGCGGAGGGGTGATGCTTCATCTGGATCCGACCACCGATAAAGATGTGCCGATGTTTGCCGGGATGATTCGGACGATGCACGGCAAAGGGCTGGCGATGCGGTGGGACGCGCTTAAGCAGCTGGTCAAAGCATCGCGGCGGTAGTTTCGGCGATCAACACAATCGAACGACAAGAGCAGGAGAAACAGATGCGCGTTGGTGTGATTGGATCGGGATTGGCGGGGCTCGCAGCGGCTTGTACGCTGGCCGCCCGCGGATATGCCGTTGAGGTCTTCGAGAAGAACGAGTGGTTCGGGGGAAAGGCGGCCCAGCTGCGCGGGGGCGGGTTTCGTTTTGATATGGGGCCGACGATCTTGATTCAGCCGTCGGTGCTACGGAAGATTTTCGCGGAAGCTGGGAAGGCGCTCGAGAACTACGTGGATATGGTGCGGCTGGATCCGCAGTGGCGCTGCTTCTTTGATGATGGAGCGACGATTGATCTGCTGGATGATGCCGATAAAATGTCAGTGGAGTTGGATGGGCGCTTCCCTGGTATGGGGGCGAAGTATACGCAACTGATGGATTTGTCCAAAGAGTTGCATACGATCAGCGACAAGTTTTTCTTTTGGAAGTCGGTGGGATCGATCAAGGACACGCTGGATGTTGGTGGTGCGTTTGATCTCAAGGTGCTGCGCGATGTGTTGAAGATGCGGATGGGGAAGACGGTTGCCGGGACAATTCGGGAGTTCATTTCTGAGCCGAATACTGCGCAGATGCTGGACCATATGGTGCAGTATGTTGGGTCGTCTCCGGACGCCTCGCCCGCGATTCTGACGGCGATTGGAAGCATGCAGGCGCAGGAGGGCATTTGGTATCCGATGGGTGGTACTCGGGCGGTACCCGAGGCGCTGGTGAAACTTGCGGGCGAGCTGGGCGTGATCTTCCATACAAATGCCGACGTGGTGAAAATTCTTACCAGCGACGGGAAGCACGCTGCGGTGACGGGACTTGTCACAGCCGATGGGCAGACGCATTCGTTCGACGCGATCGTGAGCAATGAAGATGCTGTTCGCACGCATCGGGAGTTGCTGGAGCAGACGGTTGCGGCGAGGGAGTTCGAACATAAGCGGGCGTATGAGCCGGCATGCTCGGGGGTAGTGCTGTACCTCGGGTTGAAGAAGCGCTACGAGCATTTGGCGCATCATGACTTCGTATTTTCGCGTGACCCGCATGAGGAGTTCCATGCGATTTACGATTTGGGAGAGCCAGCTCCTGATCCGACGTGCTACCTCGCGTGCACGGCTGTCAGCGATCCCAGCAGCGCGCCTGCGGGTGGGGAAGCAATGTATGTACTGGTGCATACTCCATACCTTCGGCCGCATCATGACTGGTCGAAGATGCTGCCTGGGTATCGGCAAGTGATTTTGGATAAGTTGAAGCGGACGGCGGGATGCGAGGACATCGAAGAGCGGATCGTGTTTGAGCGGGCGCTGACTCCGCAGGACATTCACGATCGGTATCGGGTGCTGAATGGCGCGATCTATGGGCTGTCGTCGCACGGGCGGTTCTTAGGAGCGTTCAAGCCGGCAAACCGGAGTCGTGAGGTGGATGGACTTTATCTTGCGGGCGGAGCCGCGCATCCGGGGCCGGGCATGCCGATGGTGATGATGTCGGGATGGATTGCTGCGGATTCCCTGGATGCGGACTCGAAGAGTAAGGCCTTGCAAAGCGCTCAGGGCAAATCTCCGAGGCGGGCCGCGTAACCATGAATGAAGTGACGGAATGAGCTATGCCTGCGGCGCAAAACGTGCGTGAGATTCCTACCGTGTCTCAGATGACGCTGCGTTTGTTTCAGCGCATTGTGCGTCTCTATTTTCGAAGGCATTTTCGATCGGTCATGGTGCAGCAGACAGAGGTGGTTGCGGGGCTTGTGGGTCCGTTGATCATTTATGCGAACCACTCTTCGTGGTGGGACCCGATGGTATCGGTGCTGCTCGCGCAGGCGCTGCTTCCGGAACGGAGACATTATGCGCCGATGGATGCGGCGGCGCTGAAGCGGTATCCGATTCTTGGGAAGATTGGAATCTTTCCGGTGGAGATGGCAACGGCTCGCGGGGCGGCGCAGTTTCTGCGGACATCGCAGGCGATTCTTGGGAGTGGAGGAGCGGTATGGATTACGCCGCAAGGACGCTTTGCCGACTCGCGTACGCGGCCACTTGGTTTCAAGTCGGGGTTGGGCGCGCTTGCTGCGCGTACTCCAGGGGCGCTGATGATCCCGCTGGCGATTGAGTACACGTTCTGGGATGAGCGGCTGCCGGAGACGCTGCTGCGGTTTGGGAAGCCTGTGCAGATTGTCGAAGGGATGAGCACGGACGCGGCGAGCGAGCGATTGGAGAGAGCGCTGACGGAGACGATGGAGCAGTTGAAAAGCGCCGCGATGGCGCGGGATGCTAGCGCTTTTCGCGTGCTGCTGCGTGGTGGCCGCGGTACGGGAGGGATGTATGGGCTGAGCCGCTGGGTGCGCAGCCTGTTCACGAAACAACCGCTGCAATTGGATCACACGGAACGAGTAGTTCCGAACGATGGGCCGGGAGAATAATGACCCACGCAGCGGACAATGTCGCGGTTGACCTGGTCGCGTTGGGTGGGGTGCTGTGCTTCTTTGCTGTGATTCCGGCGGTGATGTCTCTTATCAATTTGCGATGGTATCGGACGCCGGCCGTAGGGAGGCCTGTTGATGCTCGGGTTGCGGTGCTGATTCCGGCGAGGAATGAAGAGCGGAATATCGGGCGTTGCCTGGAGAGCGTTCTTGCCAGTCACGGGGTGGGGCTTGAGGTGCTGGTGCTGGATGATGCGTCGACGGATCAGACTGCTGAGATTGTGCGCGAAATTGCGTTGGGTGATGCTCGGGTTCGACTGGTTCGGTCGCAGGGATTGCCGAGTGGATGGAATGGAAAGCAGCATGCGTGCTGGATGCTGGCTCATGAGACTGACGCGCCACTGCTGCTATTTTTGGATGCTGATGTGAGGATCATGCCGGACGCCTTGGTGCGTTGCGTTGGCGAGATGCAGGCGCGGAGGGTTGCGCTGCTGTCGGGGTTTCCGCGACAGATTATGGGCGGGTGGGCGGAGCGAATGGTGCTGCCGCTGATCCATTTTGTACTGCTGGGATTGCTGCCGATGGGACGAATGCGCAAGACGACGAAGGTGGCGTATGCGGCGGGGTGCGGGCAGTTCTTTCTGGCGGAGCGGGAGGCTTATTTTGCGTGTGGGGGGCATGCGGCTATTCGCGATACGCGACATGATGGACTTCGATTGCCAAGGGAATTTCGGCATCATGGACTGCGTACCGATCTTGTCGACCTCACTGAGCTTGCCGAGGTGAGGATGTATGAGTCGGCGAGCGCGGTGTGGATGGGGCTGGCGAAGAATGCTACGGAAGGGTTGGGGTCGCCGAAGCGGATTGTTTTGGTGACGGTGCTGTTGCTGATGGGGCAGGTGGTGCCGTTGATTGCGGCGGTGTTGTGGCTGGCGTTTTGGCTGAGTAGCGTTTTGGTGGGAGCTACATTGGATGATCCGCGGGCGGCGGCGATCGTGAGTTTGTTGCTGGGGCTTGCGGTGGTGGGGAGCTATCTGCCGCGGTTGATTGCGATTCGGAGGTTCAGGCAGCCGGTAATGTCGGCGGTGCTGCATCCAGTGGGAATTTTGATGCTGCTGGGGATTCAGTGGTATGCGCTGGTGCGGCAGATGCAAGGTCGGCCGGTGGAGTGGCGGGCGCGGGCTTATGCGAGTGCGACCGGGGAAGAGGTGGTCGAGGTGCGGAAGGGCTAGACGCCCTTCTTGCGGGGTTCCCAGATGTATTTGTGGATTTGGAGGCTGAGGCGGGCGGGGAGGCCATCGGCTAGCATCCACTCGACGAGAAGGCGGGGGTCGAGGGCGGCGTTGTCGGTGGAGCGCTGGTCGCTGGGGTTTTTGAGGAACGCGGGGGATAAAAGGATTTCGCCGCAGAGGGAGGCGAGGTTGTGGTTCTGGATGAAGTCGCGTGCGAATTCATAGTCTGCGCGATCGGTGAGGACGAACTTGACTTCGTCGTTGGGGGTAAGGGCTTCGAGGTTTTCGATACGGAAGGTATTGGCGGCGGCGGCGGCACCGGGACATTTCACGTCGACGATCTTGTGGACGGCGCGGGGCACGGCTGCGAGCGGCTGTTCGCCGCTGGTTTCGATCATGAGGGTGTAGTTTTGCGCGAGGAGACGGTCCATGAGAGGGAGGAGTTCGCGGGCTTGCAGCATCGGCTCGCCGCCGGTGAACTCGATGAGGCGGCAGGGGGCGAGGGCTTCGATCTGCGCGAGGATTTCGTCGGCAGTGAAGGGTTTGCCGCCGGTGAAGGTGTACTCGGAGTCGCACCAGGCGCAGCGGAGATTGCAGCCGGCGAGGCGGACGAAGATGCAGGGGACTCCGGCGAAGGAACTTTCGCCTTGCACTGATTTGTAGAGCTCGATGAGGTGCATGCTACTTCCCTGCTTCTGGCTCGTAGTAGCGCGCGAAGCTGGTGTCGGTTTCGTAGAGGGTGCAGTCTTTGACCCGGACGCGGCCGTCGGTCATGTCGTGGAGCTGCGTGGCGGTCTTCTGGTAGAAGTAGCGGGCAAGATTCTCCGCTGAGGGGTTGAGGGTTGTGAAGGGTTCGAGATCGTTGATCATCTGGTGGTCGAGATACTCGACTGTGGGGCGAAGGACTTGTTTGAGGAGCTTGAAGTCCAAGAGGAGGCCGGCTTCGTCGAGTGTTTCGCCGATGAGCGTGACGAGCACGCGGTAGTTGTGGCCGTGCGGGTTTTCGCACTTGCCTTGGTAGTTGCGGAGGTAGTGGCCTGAGGAGAAACCGGCCTGTACCGTGACTTCGAACATGGTGGGGAAAGCTCCAATCGGCGGGTAATTCGCGCCATCTCCCATTCTACCGGGATTCGTATTGGAGGGTGCTATTCGGGGCGGGTGCGGCGCTTCTGTTGGCGCTCGACGTCGTGGCGGCGCTCGGCTTGTTCGAAGAGCGAGCTCATTACGCCGAGCAGGGTGACGATGAGTGCCACGCAGAGGAGGGCGATGCTGGTCATGCGCCAGAGCGAGGCGTCGCCGGGGGAGCCGGGCTGCTGGGCGATGTTGGTGAAAGACAGTGCGATGGAGAGGAGCGAGAGGGCTCCTAGTGTGGCGGCGAGGATGTAGAGGTTACGTCCCATGCGGGTAGGTAAAGGATAGCGCGACTCAAAGGTGAGGGTCTGGTGGATGCTCAATCTTTGGGCATAGCCGAGTTGTCGTATCCAGGAACCACGCAGCCATTATCCCAACGCGAAGTCTGAAATTGCCACAAAATGCGTGGGGTGGCCATCACGCTGTCGAATTGCGCAAATTCATCACACATCCGAGCGCTTCGCACGTAAGCCCAGGACGTTCCACTAGAAGAGATAACTGCAACCTGTGGCGTGGCTGCTTGCCGGATGAGCCCTTGAATGCTCATTATTTTCGGCTTCTCCTGCCAGGAAAAGTCGGACTTGGCGAGTTTGTCCAGCAAGGTTTGCATCTGCGTGAACGAGATAAAAACATCAGCCCGATGAAAATGAAAATCTTCGACGAGATTCACCGTGTCCAGCCTCTTGTCCCCGTCTGGCACAACGATGAGATTCATTGGTGTTCGGAAGTGACTTTCTATATCGCCAGGATCAAAAAACTGTACGACGGTAGTCTTATCCGCTTTGGCATTGCGCACAAGATGATTCTGTTCCTAGGCGGCAGTCGTACAGGCACAGCTCAAAACGAGAAGACAAAAGCAGCTCAACCAATTTCCGTTCCGTTGGATAAATCTCAACATCTGTGCCTCAGGGATCACCCTGCCGCACACAGGTTACTCGAAGAAGCGTTCGACTACGGTGATGTCGTCGGTGCGGGCGTAGGGGGGGAGGGAGTCTAGGAAGGTGGCGCCGTAGCGGGTGGTGCGGATGCGGGGGTCTAGGAGCATGAGGACGCCGCGGTCGGAGAGCGAGCGGATGAGGCGGCCGAAGCCTTGCTTGAGGGCGATAACGGCTTGCGGGACCTGGAGGTCGTTGAAGGCGTTGCCGCCGGCGGCGGTGATGGCGTCGGTGCGGGCTTTCATGATGGGGTCGGAGGGGACGGCGAAGGGGAGCTTGTCGATGATGACGCAGCTGAGTTGTTCGCCTTGCACGTCGATGCCCTGCCAGAAACTGGATGTGCCGAAGAGGACGGCGTTGGGGGTGTCGCGGAATTGTTGTAGCAGGATGTGGCGAGGGGCGGAGCCTTGCATGAGGAGTGGGTAGGGGAGCTGGGTGAGGAGGCGGTCGTGGAGCTCGCGCATCTGGGCGTGCGAGGTGAAGAGGCAGAAGGCGCGGCCGCGGGTGATCTCGAGGACGCGGCGGATTTTTTCTGCGGCTTGCGGGAGGAAGTTGGGGTCGCGGGGCGCGGGCATGCCGGGCGGGAGGTAGAGAAGAGCTTGTTTGGCGTAATCGAAGTGGCTGGGAACGACGAGCTCTTTGGGGAACGGGATGCCGAGGCGGCGCTTGAGGTGTTCGAAGCTTGGCGTGCCGTCGGGGGCGGCTACAGCGAGGGTAGCCGAGGTGAGTATGACGCTGGGGTAGTGGGTGAAGAGGGTCTCGGCGAGGAGGGTGGAGACGTCGATGGGGGTGGCGAGGAGGTGGGTGCTGAAGGCGAAGGGGGTTGCTGCTACATCCCAGGTCCGAGAATCCGGACCTGGGGCACCCGGATTGGTGGAAGGGACGCGGGCGTTGCGGGCGGCGTTGCGGAGGCCGCTGGTGGCGCGGCGTTCGATCCAGAAGACGGTGTTGGGGTCGGTGGATTCGAGGAGGAATTTTAGGTGATTGCGGATGTCGGCGGCGCGCTTGCGGAGGCCGGCGGCTTCGTCTACTTCGCGGAGGCGCTCGAGTTCGCCTTCGAGGCGTTGGAGGGAGTTGAGGGCGCCGAGGTAGGCGTCGCCGCGGGCTTCGAGGAAGTCGGCGCGGTCGATGAACTCGAGCCGTCCGAGGTCGCTGGGGCCGACGGGGAGCGAGGCGAAGAAGAGCTTGGAGCGCTCGCGGATGGTGGCTGTCGCGCTTTCGATCGCGCTGGTGGTGACGCCCTTGGCGCGGAGGAAGGACTCGGTGTCGCGGGCTAGTTCTTCGAAGCGGGCGTTGGAGAGGGCGATGCCGAAGTACTGGCTTGCGATGTCTTCGAGCTCGTGGGCTTCGTCGAAGATTACTGCGGCGGCTTCGGGGAGGATGCCGGCATCGGAGGCGCCGGCGGCTTGCTGCTTGATGGAGAGGTCGGCGAAGAAGAGGTGGTGGTTGACGATGACGATGTCGGATTCGAGGGCCTTGCGGCGCATCTGGGTGATGAAGCAGGACTCCCAGTTGGGGCAGGTTTGGCCGAGGCAGACTTCGCTGCGGGCGTCGAGCTTATGCCAGAGGTGCGAGCTTTCGGGGAGGTCGTTGACCTCGGCGCGGTCACCGGTTTCGGTGGTGCGCTCCCACTGCAGGATGGAGTGGAATTGCGAGATTTCTTCGAGGCCGGTAAGCAGTGGGTTGTCGCGCAGGGCGTAGAGCTTTTGCTTGCAGATGTAGTTGGCGCGGCCCTTCATGTAGCAGACGCGCAAGGGGCCGAGGAGGGTTTCGAGGAAGGGGATGTCCTTGAAGAAGAGCTGTTCCTGGAGGTTTTTGGTGCCGGTGGAGATGATGATGCGTTGCTTGTGCTCGCGGGCGCGGCGGAGGGCTGGGAGGAGGTAGGCGAGGGTTTTGCCGGTGCCGGTGCCGGCTTCGACGATGAGGTGGCGGTGGTCGGCGAAGGACTGCTCGATCTCCTTGGCCATGAGGTACTGGCCGGCACGGTGCTCGAAGGCGAGGGACGAGTTGGCGAGGATGCCGCCGGGGTGGAAGAAGTCATGGAGCGTGGGGAGCTTCTGGTCGAGGCCCGACGAGTCGATCTGGGTGAGCGGCGGGAGTGGTGTGGCGGAAGGCATGCGCTATGACGAGTGTAATCGCCGTTTCTTCGCCGCGCGATGCGTCAACTACCTAGCGCGCCGCTATGGCGTAATTTACTTCAATCGTGATGGGTGTCTTCACAGCCGTACCATCGCAGGTCGCGGGTTGGAATTTGTAGTCAGACACAGCTTTGATCGCCTTCTCGTCCAAGCCGAGTCCAGCTGGTTTTTTCAACCAGAGGTCGGATGGATGGCCGTTCTCGTCGACAGTAACGCTGACGGCGACAGAGCCCCCGACCTGCGACCTGAGTGCCTCCTCGGTAAAATCTGGTTCCTCCTGATAGATGACCTTGGGACGTTCATAGTGGGCACCTGTGACTGGACAGGGCAGATTGGGATGCTGGGGCTCGTCGGTCGGGTATAGCATTTGCTGGTCTTGGAGAGGGATGGCTGCGATGGCGGCTTGGAGCGCGGGGAAGAATAGCTGCTGCTTGAGTTGAGGCAACACCTGTGCCGGGTTCGCACCGTTCAACGCGATTTTGATAGTGACAGGCGCATCCCCCAATAGTGTCAGTTTCTCGTTCTTGTTTTTGTAGATTGTGGATCGCCTGCCCGCAAGCTCCAGGCTATCGTTGTGAAGTTTCGCTGAGTTGAACTTGAAGACGCCAAGGGTGCGCACCTTGGGCGGGGTGCTTGAAAGGCCGCTCGCGGTCCATTGGAAGTCGGGCGAGGCGTCGGCACTGAAATTCTGAAGGATCAGACGTTGGTTCAGGACTTGGGCGCGGAAGTCTTTCAGTGTCTGATCCAGTGATTGGGATTGTATTGGGGCGGTCAAGGAAAGCAAGAAACAGGACACTAAAATGGTAACGCGGCGCATGGCTACCACTATAAGTGACGAATATGCGGCGCAACTTCCCTTCTGCGAAGCAACGTAAGGCGGCGCAAGTTCCTATAATGGAGGTTGCGCCAAGGCGCGGGAGACGGCGACCATGGCGGCGAAGCGGACTGAGAAGAAACGGCTAGGCAAGAAGCATCGGCAGGCGAGCACGCGGCCGAAGCTGGGGAAGACGGCTCCGCGCGGAACGGCGACTACCGGGGCTGTGTCGCCGAAGAAACGCAAGGAGTTGGCGGCGAAGAAGGCTGCGTCGGTGAAGCTGGCGAAGACGCCGACGAAGAGTCCGGACCGTGAGCATAAGGTGGTGCTGCGCAATCGCGATGAGGTTGGGAGCCGCGGGCATGCGAGCGAGATGCCGAGGCGTGCGCCGCGGGTTGAGGTGGATGCCGAGACTGCGGCGGAGCAGAGGGATTGGAAAGAGGCGGAGGCACTGGCATCGCGGCTGACGCTGGCGACGGATGTGGGGCATCGTGAGCCGGCTCGATTGCCGCTGGTGGCGATTTGCGGGCGACCGAATGTTGGGAAGTCGACGCTGTTCAATCGGCTGACGCAGACGCGGCGATCGATCGTTGGCGATGAGCCCGGGATTACGCGGGATCGTATCTATGGCGAGGTCGAGTGGGCGGGGCGCGATGTGCGGCTGGTCGATACCGGTGGCGTAGTTCCGGATGATGAGGCGCTGATTCCGTCGGAGATATTTCGCCAGGCGAAAGTGGGATTGGAAGAGGCGGACGTGATCATCATGGTGGTCGACGGGCGGACGGAGCTGGCTTCGCCGGATGTCGAGTTGGCTCGGTTGCTGCTGCGTGGTGGCAAGCCGATCTTTCTTGCAGTGAATAAGATGGATGCGCCGGACATGTATGCGGCGGCCGAGAATTTTCGGCGTTTGGGTTTTAAGAACGTGTGCCCGATATCGGCGGAACATGGCTCGGGCATTGGCGATTTGCTGGACGAAGTGTGGGCGGCGCTGCCTCCGGAGTTTGTTGCGGAAGAGCCGGAAGAGCGCTTCGAGGGCGAGGAAGAGGAGTTTGAGGAAGACATGGATGGGGGCGGCGATCCGCTGCCGGGAGCGCAGACTCCGCCTGACGAGGAAGTGCCTGCGGGACCGGGGCGACGGTTGCGCTCGCACGGTGAACACATTTCGCGAGAGACCAAGATTGCGATTATTGGGCGACCGAATGTCGGGAAGAGCACGCTGTTGAATGCGCTGACGAACAGCGATCGCGCGATTGTTTCGCCGATTGCAGGGACGACGCGGGACGCTGTGGACGAGGTGGTGGAGCGCGACGGACACAGTTTCCGGTTCATCGATACGGCTGGCATTCGGCGTAAGGGAAAGACGAAGCTGATGGCGGAGAAGCTGTCGGTGATTATGAGCCGTAAGCATTTGGAGGCGGCCGATGTGTCGCTGCTGGTGATCGACGCGACCGAGGGAGTGGCGGCGGCGGACGCGAACATCGGAGGCTATGCGCATGAGAGTGGCCGCAGCGTGATTATCATCGTGAACAAATGGGATCTTGTTACCAAGGTTGGGCCCGACGGGAAGACCTTGTTTGATGGCCGCGCTCCGGCGGACAAGAAGCTGTATGAGCAGCAGGTGCGGGATTCGCTGAAGTATCTGGATTATGCGCCGTTGCTGTTCGTGACCGCTTCAGAGTCCAAGGGCATCGACGAGGTGTTCAAGAAGGTGGAGTTGGTTGCGAGGGAGCGGCGCAAGCGGGTGTCGACCGGCGCGATGAATCGCTTTCTGGACAAGATTGATTTTCAGCGGGCGAGTGTGCCGATGAATCGGCGAGTGAAGATTTATTACATGACGCAGGCTGCGGTTGCACCGCCTACGTTTGTGCTGTTCACGGATCGAGATGTGAAGCTGCACTTCAGTTATGAGCGTTTCCTGGCCAATGAGATTCGGGATACGTTCAAGTTCATCGGCAGCCCGATCTGGTTCAAGGTGAAGGCGCGGAACAAGAAGAAGGCTGAGTAAACAGGCGCTTAGCCAGCTTCGGGAGTCGCGGGGATTGGAACGGCGGGTAACCAGGCGGCGGTGTGTAGATGGTCGGGGGCGGTGTAGAACGTTCGAGGAGGCTTCCTAGCAATGGGTAACGACCTGCAAGGAAGTAGAGAGTGTAAGACTCGAGAAAGGTGAGCACTGTGCCACACCCGAGGATCATCGCGTAGAAGAAGGTGAAAAGGTAGAGCGCGATTCCAAGAACAATTGCAAGCGCAGTGAGGATCGCGACGGGAACGCCAATCGCGTGAAGCAGAAGGCCTATAAGGAACCCAACACCACCCACGACGAACACGCCGAATAGCAAGACGATGTAGAAGGCCATGGACGCAGTCATATAACCAGCTGCCGCCAGGCAGAGCTTAAGCGCCGCATACGCCGCAAATTGGGCGGGCTCGCTCCTGATGAGACGGCTGAGCCGGTCGAAGGCCTGACGCAGCGTGGTGTTCTCAAGCGCCAACGACGGAACGATGAAATCACTCAAGAGCGAACTGGCGAAATAGAATATGGCAAATCCGAGATAGATAACGAAGAAGACGGCATAGCCTGCAAAGATCGCGGCCTCGACCTGAGGCGCAGGCTGTTCGCCGGGTTTGATCTGCAGTGCGGCGAATATCGAGATCATGCGCTGAATGTAGGCGGCCGTGGGCAGAGCGAAGACCGCAGTAACCGCAGTGCCTAGGACTACTTTAAAGACCGTCCATCTGAAAGACTGTGCACCGTACTGACGCCAGGCAGGTGCTACAAACTCGCCGCGGTTCAGAACTATGTCAAAGAACGCGAAGCGTAGCCGCGAACAGAGATAGAGGAAGACGAGGTAGAGAACGGTGAGGACCAGCGAGACTGCGACAAGAACCACAACAGCCGCGGGGCCGCCGGACCGCTTTGCAAGCGGAATGAAGAAGAGGGCAATGAGAGTGAAGGGCAGGAACATTTCACTCATCGTGGCGAGATATGCCGTGACTGCCAGCTTCCAGGTACGTCCCTTGCGGAAGGGTGAAAAGAGTACAAGCTTCGTACGTGAAAACGCGGGAGACACGGGGTCAAGTGCTCGAAGGATGGTCATTGTGGGTTACCCGGGAGGGTATCACGCAACGTCAAAGTGTGACGAAGCCTTTGTTTCGTGCCGTGGCTAGCCACTGATCCCACGCTTCCAGAGCTCGTTCGCACTGGATGCGATGGCGTTCCTTCTTGTCGCGGATTTTCTTGCGGAGGTCTTCTTCGAGCGGGGGCAGAAGGTCGAAGGTGATGTTGGCTGGCTGGAATTTCTTTTGGTCGGCGTGGGTGATGTAATGCGTGAGCGAGCCGTTGGCTGTGATGCGTGGGGCGGGGGCTGGCTGGAAGTTGCTGGCTAAGGCAGCGGCATAGCGGCCGGCGAGAAGTCCGCTGGCGATTGATTCGGTGTAGCCCTCGACTCCTGAGAGTTGGCCGGCGATGAGGATGCTTGGATGGGCGCGGAGTTGCAGGGTTTCGGTGAGCAGCGAGGGCGCGTGGATGTAGGTGTTGCGGTGGATCTGGCCGTAGCGAAGGAAGGTCGCGTGCTCCAGGCCCGGGATCAGGCGCAGCACGCGGGCTTGCTCGCCGAACTTTAGGTGATTTTGGAAGCCGACGAGGTTGTAGCTGTCGGCGCGGAGATTTTCCTGGCGGAGCTGCACGGCGGCGTAGGGCCAGCGGCCGGTCTTAGGATTGGTGAGGCCTGCGGGCTTCATGGGGCCAAAGCGGAGCGTATCGCGGCCGCGACGAGCGGTTTCTTCGATGGGCAGGCAGCCTTCGAAGTAGTTCATGGTTTGCGGCGCGGGAGTAACGGCGCCGTCGGCTGGTAGAGCTTCCCAACTCTTGGCTTCGACGATCTCGGCGGTGGTAAGTGCGTCGAGGAAGGCTTCGTATTCCTCTTTGGTGAAGGGGCAGTTGATGTAGTCGGCCGTGCCTTTGTCCCAACGCGCGGCGAAGTAGACTTTGTCCATGTCGATGGTGGTTGCGTCGACGATGGGGGAGATGCTGTCGTAGAAGGCTAGTTGTTCGGCGCCGGTGAGGCGTTGGAGTTCGGCTGCGAGTGGGGAGCTGGTGAGAGGGCCGCTGGCGAGGATGGTGATGGTGTTGGGATCGCTTTCGTCGAGGTGGGTTACTTCTTCGCGGCGGACTTCGATCTTTGGGTTGGCTGCGATGATGTCGGCGACGCGGCGGGAGAATTCGATACGGTCGACGGCGAGGGCATGACCTGCGGGGACGGCGCTGGCGTCGGCGGCCTGCAGGAGGAAGGAACCGGCGCGGCGCATCTCTTGTTTGAGCAGCCAGGGTGCGGTGTTTTCGCTTTCACTCTTGAGGGAGTTGGAGCATACGAGCTCGGCGAAGTCGGAGGTTTGATGCGCTTCGGTGGAGCGGATGGGGCGCATCTCCGAGAGCACGACGGCGCAACCGAGGCTGGCTGCCTGTAATGCTGCTTCGGGGCCGGCGAGGCCACCGCCGATTACATGAACTTTTTTCATCTGTGGTTAGGATACGGTGTCGGGCGGATTTGGCGCGGCGACGTCCGTAGCTGCGAGGGCTGCGAGGGGCTCGTCGGCGATGCGCATGATGCGCCACTCGGTGAGGACATTGGCTCCGACACGGTTGTAGACGGCGATGGCTGACTCGTTCCACTCGAGGACATCCCACTCGAGGCGGGGACACCCCTGGTCTACGGCGATGCGGGCGAGTCGAGCGAGGAGGGCTTTGCCGATGCCGTGGCCGCGCAGGGAGGGAGTGACGTAGAGGTCCTCGAGTCGGATGCCGTGGTGGCCGCGCCAAGTGGAGTAGGTGGTGAAGTACAGCGCGAAGCCCGCTGGGACGTCGTTGTATTCGGCGATGATGGCGGTGAAGCGAGCGGGGGTTCCCCAACCGTCGCGGAGGAGGTCGGCTTCGGTTGCCTTAACCGCATCGGGTTCGCGTTCGAACTCGGCGAGCTCGCGAATGAAGGTGAGGATGGTGGGGACGTCTTCGGGCGTAGCAGGCCGTATGTTCAGGGTGGATTCGTTCATGAGTGAATTATCTTCGTTCCGTTCGATTATCCTCTTCAGGATGCTGGGAAAACAAAATACGGCGATGGCTACAGCGTGACGATGCTGGCTTACAGCGCGTTGCTGACGCTGGCGCTCGCGTTGAGTTCGCCTTGGTGGCTGCTGCGTATGGCGACTACCCAGCGATATCGCGAGGGTTTGCGGCAGCGTCTTGGGGCTGTTCCCTGGCAGTTGGTGCTATCCGTTCAAGGCAGGCGAGCGGTGTGGGTTCATGCTGTGAGCGTGGGTGAAGTACTGGCGGCGTCGAGGTTGGTGGGAGAGCTGGAGGCTGCGCTGGGGGATGGATATCACGTGGTGATTTCAACGACCACGCGTACCGGGCAAGCGCTGGCACGCGAACTATTTGGTGCGAACCGCGTGTTTTATATGCCGCTGGACTTTGCTTTCTCTGTGCGGGCGTACCTGCGCGCGGTTCGGCCTGCAGCTGTCGTTCTGATGGAGAGCGAGCTTTGGCCGCGGATGCTGCACGAGTGCCGGCGTGGAGGCGTGCCGGTTGTGGTTGCGAATGCGCGGATGAGCGACCGGTCGTTTGCGCGGGCCCAGCGGATGCAATGGATCTGGGGGCGGATTATGCGCAAGCCTGCGCTGTGGCTGGCGCAGAGTGAACAAGACGCGCTGCGGCTGGTGATCGCGGGGGCTCGCACGGAACGGGTGCAGGTGGCGGGGAATATGAAGTATGACATTCGCGCACCGAAGCAGAGCCAGGTGCCGGAGTGGATTCGCACGGTGGCGGGAGAGCGCGCTATTTTCGTTGCAGGGAGCACGGTGGACGGCGTGCCTGCGGAAGAGGAGCTGGTGATTGCAGCATGGAAAGATTCTTTACGTGGGAAGATTAATGCGCTGCTTGTAGTGGCGCCGCGTCATCCGGAGAGGTTTGCGCCGGTGGAAGTGCTGCTGCGATCGATTCGCTATGCGAAGGCCAGTGAGCGTCTCGGGGCTGGTGAGGGAGCAGAGATTTCATCGCTGGGAATCGAGGTCGTGTTACTCGACACGATTGGAGATCTTGCGGCTGTGTATGGGGTTGCGGATGTGGCGTTTCTGGGCGGCAGCCTGGTTCGGAAGGGTGGTCATAATCCGCTTGAGCCTGCGCAGTTTGGGGTGCCGGTGGTGATGGGGCCGTCGTACGAAAACTTCCGTGACGTGGTTGCGAAGTTGAAGGAGGTGGGCGGGATTCGTATTGTGCACGATGAGGTTGAGCTGAGTAACGTGGTCGCCGATTTGCTGGCCGATCGTGAAGAGGCTAGAACGGTTGGGGAGGCGGGCCGGCGGGTGCTTGAAGAGCAGCAGGGGGCAACGGCCCGATCGGTGAAGGCGATTGTGAGCCTGATTTCGGGGGAGGCCGCATGAGCGCGAGACGGCCATGGGCGAGGGCGCTGGTTCCGTTGTATGCGGCGACGATCCGGCTAAAGGATTGGCTGCGTGGCGCGGGGATGGGACGGACGCGCACGCTGAGGTGGCCCGTGATCAGTGTTGGCAGCCTGTCGGCGGGAGGCGCGGGCAAAACTCCGGTGGTGATTGCGCTGGCGAAGCTTTTGCGCGACGGTGGATGGACGGTCGATGTGCTTTCGAGGGGGTACGGCCGTGAAGGGTGGGGCATGGAGTTGGTGGAACCTGAGTTAGCTTACGCTGCGCGTCGGTTTGGGGATGAGCCCTTGTTGATTGCCGAGCAGACGGGCGTGCCGGTGTGGGTGGGCGCCAATCGGTATGTTGCGGGAAAACGTGCAGAGGAACAGACTGAAGTCAGTGTGCGGGGCGTGCATCTGCTGGACGACGGATTTCAGCATCGGCAACTTGCGCGGAGCGTTGATATCGTTTTGGTGACGTCGGAGGACCTTGAGGATACGTTGTTGCCGGCGGGCAATTTGCGCGAGGGCTTGTCTGCTCTGCAACGCGCGGACGTATTGGTGGTGCGGCAGAACGAAGTTGACGCGGACATCGATGCAGGAGTTGCGTCAGTAAATAAGCGCGCGTGGGAGATGCTTCGCGAGCGTGGGCAGATGTGGATCGTGCGCAGGAGGCTGCTCTTCCCCGCTCCGCTGCGGGTGTTTGGAGCGGGACTGCGACCGGTCGCATTTTGCGCCATCGCGCGACCGGAGGACTTTGCCGCCATGTTGCAGAACGCTGGATGTGGAGTGGTGGAGACGGTCGCGTTTGCCGATCACTATCGCTATAGCGCGGCTGATATGGAGCGGGTGATTGAGGTCGCTAGAAGCTTGAACGGATCAGGGTTCATTACGACGGAGAAGGATGCGGTGAAGTTGACGGAGGCGATGCGACGGCGGTTGGAAAAGCACGGACCGCTGATGGTGGTCGCGCTGGAGGCAGAGTTTGCCGATCCGTCGGCTGTGTTGCGAGCGTTGGAAACGAAGCTGCTGCGTCGGGAGGCAAAGGCCTGATGAAGATACTGATTGTCCGCGTAGGTGCGATGGGCGACGTGCTGCATGCGTTGCCAGCAGTTTCGGCATTGCGGAGAGTGCGGCAGGACTGGGAGATTGATTGGGTTGTGACTCCGCACTGGAGCCCGCTGCTGGTCGATGGAGTGGGGAAAGGGCCGGTGGTTCGGCGGGTGCATCTTGCCGAGACGAGAAAATGGTCGAAGGCTCCGGCGTCACCTGCAACGTTGCGATCCATCTTCGAACTGCGGCGAGCGCTGCGGGGTGAGAGTTACGATCTTGCCATCGATATGCAGGGGACGTTGCGGTCTGCGGTGATTGGGCGGATGTCGGGCTCGGGGCTGCTTGCGGGGTACAGCGATCCGCGCGAGGCTATGGCTGCGAAGTTTTACAAGACGAAACTCGAACGCAAGGGTAGACACGTGATCGAGCAAGGGGCGGCGCTGTTGGGTGAGGCGTGTGGGGTGGCGCTGGAGCCGGGTGGCGTCGAGTTGCCACATGAGGAATGGGCAGACAACTGGGCTGCGGAGGTGGTGGGTGATCGGCGAACGTGTTTGCTGGCTGCGGGCGGGGGGTGGGCTGCCAAATGTTGGGCGGCACAGAAGTATGGCGCGCTGGCTGTCGAACTGAAGGCGATGGGGATGGATGTCGTGGTGAATGCTCCGCGAAAGGACGATGCGTTGGCAGCAGCCGTGGTGGAGGCCAGTGGGGGCGCGGCAAGGGTGGTCGTCTGCAATGTGACTGGGTTGATCGCGTTGATGCGACGAATGACGCTGCTGGTCGGTGGTGATTCCGGGCCAACGCATTTGGCGGCCGCGCTGGGTGTTCCGCTGGTGGCGCTGTTCGGGCCTACCGATCCGGAGAGGAATGGGCCTCGGGGACCTGGGGCGAAGGTGGTGTTGCGGGATCCTATATCGGTGACGAGTTATAAGCGCGCGAATTCGGAAGACGCGGGGCTGGCGAAGATCTCGGTGGACGCCGTTGTGGACGCGGTCCGTAGTCTGGTGTGAGGCGTTGTGGGGCGATTTGAGAGAATGGGGGGATGGGTTCGGCGACAATGACAAAAGCTGGCGGCAGGACGGGTTGGCAGAAGATCGCGCGCAGAGTGCGTGTGCCGCTGGGATTCGTCGTCGCGGCGGTCTTCCTGGTGTTCGCTCGGCCCAATTGGCATACGCTGGCGTGGAGCCTGTTGCTGGTACTGCCGGGATTATGGCTGCGTGGGTATGCGGCCGGATATGTGAAGAAGAATGCGGAGCTTACGCGGACCGGGCCGTATGCGCACACGCGCAACCCGCTGTATCTGGGGTCGATGGGGATTGCCGCTGGGTTTGCGGTGGCTGCCGGACGCTGGTGGCTGGTCGTGTTGCTGGTAGGAATGTTTCTGACGATTTATGTGCCGACAATTTTGTCCGAAGAAGACTTTCTGCATGGCCAGTTTTCGGAGTTTGAGGAATATTGCCGCAAGGTGCCGCGACTTTGGTGGCGGTGGTCGGCGGCGCGCTTTGACGGCGTGGACGCCGGAGGCGGGAAGTTCTCTGCGGAGCGCTACCGGCATCATCGCGAGTACAATGCGAGTATGGGTGCGGTCGCGATTTATGTGGCCTTGACGCTGCGGATGGTACTGTGGCACTGACACTTCGCAGGTGCGTCTAGAGCATTTCCCCTGTTACTCTATATCCCGCGAGTGATGTGCTGTGGCGTTTTCATTGGGGAAAACGCCCATAAAAGCCGAAGCCCTGATCTACACCTACAGGGGAAATGCTCTAACCCACGGGAGATGCTGATTTGAAGGTTGTTTGGATGGCCCGTTTGCGGGTCTGGAGAGACTCGTCGGCGGTGGTCGTGGGGAGAACAGCCTTTGCGCTGGCCGTTGTGATGAGCTTTGGACAGCCGCTGAAGATGAAAGCGCAGCTGTTCTCGAAGCCGGTAACGCCCGCTGTGCAGCGGCCTATTCCGGTACTGCAAACGCTAGCTGCTGGCTTTGAGTATCCTCAGCACCAAACCCTTACCTACAGCGTGGATTGGCGGGTCTTTACGGCGGGAACTGCGGTGTTTCACCTGGACCAGGTGGGGAATCTGCTGAAGATCTCGGCTACCGCGAATACGGTGGGCGCTGTGAATATGCTGTTCCCGGTGGTGGACGGCTTTCAATCCGGCTTTGATTTGAAGACCGGGTGCTCGACGGGGTTCGATAAGCAGACGCAGGAGGGCCGGCGCAAAATCGCGAGCGACCTCAGCTTCGATTATGCGCATGGAAAGCAGACGCGGAACGAACGGAACCTGGTTAAGGGCACAGCTACACATAACGTGACCAACATTCCAGCGTGCGTGACGGACTTGCTGTCGGCCATGTTTTACACGCAATCGCAGCCGATGGCGCCGGGACAGACAGTGGAATTCCCGTTAGCGGATGCGATGCGAACGGTAAGCGTGGGCATGAAAGTTGAGGGTCGCGAGGAGATCAAGACACCCGCTGGGACGTTTCAGACCATCAAAGTTCAAGCGACCGCAGAAGAAGGGGTCGTGAAAAATCGCGGCAGCATCTGGATCTGGTACACAGACGATGCTCGGCATCTACCCGTACAGATGCAGGCTCGGCTGTTCTGGGGCACGATTACTTTCCATCTGCAATCGGTTGAGTTTAAGTAACCGAGGCGCGGAGAATAAGGACAACCGCGCGAGCGGAGACAGCGAGACGAAGATCATGAGCAACGAAGCGGACGTCGATCAGAAAGACGTGGATCAGCAGGGCGAATTAGTCACCATAGCGACCTTTCCGGAGCCGATGGAGGCCAACATGGCGAGGTCGGCACTAGAGGCTGCGGGCATCCCCGTCTTCATCGTGGGCGAGACCGCGAACAGCATGATTCCGGTTGCATTTGAATCGCAACTGCAGGTGCAGGCAAAAGATGAAGCGGCGGCGCGCAGTCTGCTGGAGGCGATGAATGATGCGCCTGAATCGTTGGAGTCGGTAACTGCGGCAGAGATTGCAGCAGAGGATTCGTCAAAATGAGTCGGGCAAGGGCCGTGGTCTGCCTCTCAGGGGGCATGGATTCCACTGTCTGCGCGACACTGGCGGCACGAGATTACGACAGCTTCGGTCTGCACTTCAGCTATGGTCAGCGCACGCAGAGGCGTGAATTGCAGGCAGCGCGCGAGGTGGCGAAAGCGGTTGGATTGCGGGAGTTGATGGAGTTGGATACGGATCTTTTCCGGCGCATCGGCGGGTCGGCCCTGACGGACTCGAGGATTGCAGTACCGGAAGCGACCGTAGAGGGCATAGACGGTGCCTCGGCGAGAGCAGGAGAGGATGTGCCGGTGACGTATGTTCCCTTTCGCAACGCGCATTTTCTGAGCGCGGCGGTGAGCTGGGCAGAGGTTTTGGGTGCGACGACGGTGTTCATAGGAGCGGTGGAACAGGATAGCTCAGGGTATCCAGATTGCAGGCCGGCGTATTACGAGGCGTTCAACGAGCTGATTCGTCGAGGGACCAAAGAGGGCGAGATCAAGGTGGTGACGCCGCTGATCAAGCTAAGAAAGCATGAGATTGTGACGCTGGGAGTTGAATTGGGCGCTCCGTTGCATGTAAGTTGGTCGTGCTACACAGGTGAAACCGAGGCCTGCGGAGTGTGCGAAAGTTGCGATTTGCGGTTGCGAGCTTTTTCCGCAGCCGGTTTAGCCGACCCAATCCGCTATGCACTGAGCGGAACGGCACAAGATTATACGAACG